>ERZ1740055.205-NODE-205-length-13260-cov-8.907384_pt1 | contig 13260 bp, 10 predicted proteins | sample MGYA00581747_ERZ1740055 | MGnify/ENA primary metagenome ERZ1740055 (study PRJEB43018, sample SAMN04849739) | marine metagenome | isolation source: floating plastic debris | place: Pacific Ocean | collected 2008-08-28 | study: EMG produced TPA metagenomics assembly...
TAGCAAAAGCTCGCGCTTCGCGCTCGCTAGCCCCCCCAATCACAAAATCGCTCCGTGGTCCCTGAAAAAGTCCAAAAAAACAGGTCCAGTGGTACATTTGGGTTTTCCTAAAGCTATTTATCCCAAGTATCCACTACAGTTACGTTCTGGAAAGTTTCAAGATTGAGCACACCAAGAAAGGTAATAGGAAGCGGGATATACTCGGTTCCAAGCTAGATCTAGTCAATCAACTTAATGGAAACTGTCCCCCTGAGACACCGTTAGTGCAAGCACAGAAAGCAGGTATCTGATAATCCTGCTCGAATGCAGAATGTGGGGTCCACCTACCCTACAAAGGTGCAGGGGCAGACCATGGTAAAGATCATAGGTGTGTTTTTTGCAAGAAGTGTGAACTGCGGCCAAAGTGAACAAGGGAAATAAATCCGGAGACGGGATAATAAAATCAATATAGTTATTAAAAAGATGAGCTCTTTCTTCAATCTTCAACAAGGTTATACCCTAGTCAGGAAAATACTAAAAAACGTCATTGCTGTTTTAAAAAGATAACACAAGAAAGGAAATTAAAAATCGCTAGTTTGTTTTGGTGGTTTTCGTGTGATAACAGCCATCAGTGCAACACTCAGAGTGGCACTCTGCATGGCGTCCTGTTAACGTTTGTTTTTTGTATTAACTTTTTTTAAAAAGGCTACACTATGTCAGTAGGTCTCAAGGAGTACTAGTCGTGTAACAACAGCTTTAGTTTGACTGCTCGTATGAAATAACATATAATAACTTTGTAAGGGTGGAGCAGACCAGGGCTATAGGCACCTTGGTGCTTCACTTATGAATTAGATGACCTCTCTAGCAACAGAAGCTCAGTTACTTCTGTTCCTGCATACTGAAACCCCAAACCTGCTCCAAGTCATAAACCTCTCCCTTTTCGTGTATTGAAAATATCTCATTCTGTACCAAAAAAGGAAAATGTAAAGTTACACCTTGTGATAAGTCATGGATTAACTCTTTTAACCCAAGACCCAAAAAACTTGCTAAAATTGACCCAAATGCAGCAATTCTCCAATTTCTACCCTTTACTCCCAATACAAACATTGAAACTGATGAACCTAAGAAAAACATTCAGCTGAGCAACCAGGAGAAATACGAAACTATCCAGCTTTGAAGCTAAGAAAATCATTTCCATCTCTGTTTTATCAAAAGCTGAAACGTTTCTAAAGAAAAGGATTTCCATCAATAAAGTGCAAGAACAAGCAAAGAAGTTTTGCAGTAGCTTGTATTTCACAAATGACGAACGACAGGCTAATAACACCTATACTCTTGGACAAAGAGAAAACAAAACCTGGTATGAGGTATTAATGCTCACTTGGACAAAAACTAAGCTTATCTATACAAGAGAAAAATCTCTTGATAAAAATCCAAAAACTGATGTAATTACAACTATTAGAAATTTTCTGCGTAAAACAAAACCATGGGTAAAAGCTCCAATTCAAGTTCAGTATGGCATGGAAAAGGAAAAGGAAGCAAAATGTAGGAACGCAATATTATTAGAAAAAAGTCACCATGGTTTATCTTTAGAGCAAATTGGTCTTACTGTGAGCACGAGACATGCTTGGCTTGGAGCAAGCCTGGATGGCATTCGAAAATGTAACTGTTGTAAACCAACTGTTGTAGAGATTAAATGTCCAATTAATGGTAAGGATCTTGACCCTAAATCAGCCTTTCTTCTAAGGACGTTGGAGGAAATATAAATTCTGTTGAAAACCTTGAACTGAATGGCTCACGCAATTATTATTATCAAACAGAAACAGAAATGGCTGTCTCTGAGCTCCTGTTATGTGACTTTGTGATTTACACAAAACAAGGGTATACTTATTGTCCAAATAGACTATCATAAACAGTTCTGGGAAGAGGTTATGGCAAAAGTTAAAAAATTCTACAAAAACAATTAATTCCTGCCCTGTTTTTACAACCGTCAAACACAAATTCATCACAATCAGAGAAATAAAATTCATTAGAAAGTACTGATGAATATAAAATTCAATTTAGTGGCAATGAGTGCCATAAAACATTAAACATGAACCAATCATTTGAGACAACAAATGCCAAATCTTACCAAAAGCAGCAAGATTTACCTGTCTCAAGTGAGAAAGACAATGCAACACCAACAGTTAATCCCCCTGAGTTGAGGGAGTTTTTGAGGAAAAAAGAAACCTTAAAAAAGATTTTATTGGAAAGGGTTGTAGTGACCTAAAACAGTTTTCTTTGACCAAAGCTACAACTAAAACTTTACAAACACTTGGAATGCTAGATGAGGACCTCCAAGAGGAAATTGATTCAGGATGGGTCTAAATGTAGCAAAGGGAATGTCGGTTGTTCATGAACTGTTAGAAATGTTTTAGGCTCAGTCAAGTAGTTTACAAAATATTTTCTTATCTTTCAAAATATTTTATAATAATTACAATAATTTTTTATTAGAGTTATAACACAACTATACTATACACACTATTTGCTATGGCAGATACAACTTTTTTTCAATAGCTAAGAATATTTCCCATATCAAATCACTCGGTCAAAGTAATTTATCCACACTAAGCATTCACTCAGATCAATAAGGTAAAATATTTCATTATTATAAATTAACAATAAAAGATTTTTGTTGTTTGCATTTAAAGATCTCACTATCAATTTTTTCCAATTACTTATTGCAAGGGCAAGTAAAATAAGCATGATTAAAATGCTAAAATGAAGTTGGTTGGAGTTGATTGAATTATAAGAAATACTTGTAAAATTTTCAAAAAAGGTTGTATTTGATAATTGTGACACCTAACTAATTGATTTTGTTGTATGTTGCATAAAGCTGGACTAAGAAATACAATTCTGTCCAACATGGGACTAAAGAGAAGTAGTTTCTCCGCTGGACCTGCCGAGATCGCCAGCTACAAGTGAGTTGTCAAGAAAAAGAAAGCTTTCGGTCACCTCCATCAACACACCTGGAAAGTTTCTGCAAATCAAACAGTGCAAGAGTTTAAAGAAGAGTCCTTTATTGTTAGCCGGGAAGAGTTATCCCTGAAGAAACAGAATATAGGGGTGCAAGTGTCAAGCAAGAAGCACTTGGCCAAGAAAGAAAAGATGGAAAAAGCTACAAAGAAGGAAAGCCATATCGCTGATGCCATAGCTAAGTATCAATAGGCACACCATCCTAAAGGTGAGACACTTCCAACTAGCACACAAGTTTTTAGAGTAAAAGATCTGTTTGAAGAAGCAGGCTTCTCATTGACATCTTCTACCCACATGAACCAATTGATCCCTTTTGTGTTGGAAGAGGAATATAAATCAATGTCCAAGGAAACACTTGGTAAGGTACTTTGCACTTTTTTGTTGCCCGTTTTACCATAGCTTTAGTTTCTCAAACAAGTCTAGCCGATTCTACAATATATATAAATGAAATGAAAACAAAAAGCTTCAATATATATTCTGATGAAATTAAAAGGAATGAGGTGCTTGATATTCCTTAAAAAATATTTTCCTGTGTGAGTTTCTCGCTTTTTTTTCTTTCCCGTGTTAACTAAAGTGTAAAAAAGTTGTCTAGACAAATCTTCTAGAGAAACTGTTACATTTGCCACATAGGTCAGTTTGTGTTAGCACCTTCGAAACGTTAGATTTTGTGCATTCTTTAGCTTAAAATTCTGTTTAATAGTTTATTCTATCACATATCTGGTGTTATTCTTTGAGTAACACTCAAAAAATGTGATTAAATGCAGTACTGAAGTCCGACCAGTTTTGAACTTCCATGGACGACTTTGTTAAATTTCGAAACATGCTAGTTTGTTTAGACGTGTTTAGATAAGTCGTTACAGTACATGAATCTACACTTGCATTTCGTGAATGAAGAAAATTACTATGAGTTCAAACCTATTTCGACTTGGCTTTACATGGAGCAATGGTTCAGATGGTGAACCAACCAATAAACGGAAAAAATATGGAGAAGGAAGCATTCAAGTAGGTGAAACTTCAACACAGTCGAAAGGTTCTGACAAGGCTACTTCCTCAAGTTCATATGAGTAAGAGAACAAAAAAAATTCTTAGAAAGATGGAAAAAATATTATTCTTGGCTGGAACATGATGACATTAAAAATGAAATTTTCTGTTCATTGTGTAGAAAATACCCCGAGGTTACCGATCACACAGGCTCGTTTTTTCTTGATACGCAGGGCTTTAGACTTCAGAACATACAAATACATAGTAAGCCTCGGGAACACTGGAAATGTATAGAGGCAGACGAAGCAGCAAGGAATCCAGACAAAGGAATACTTCAGAATGTCCACAACATGAATGAACAATTACAAGAGAAAATGTTGAAGAAGCTAATTTAACACAGCATATTACTTAGCAACCAACGACTGTCCAATGAGCGTCTCTCTTTAAGCTGCAGATCAAAACCTCAGTTGATCTCGGGGATTTATACTTAAATGACAAATGATGCAAAGACTTCCTGGAAAGTATCAGTGCTGTACAACATTCAGCAGTACAGGAAACCTTGAATAGTAAACGACCACGGTCCTTGTCACTGATGGCAAATGTTAGCACCAAGGAGTTGGAGCAAATCTATGTGAGGTATCTGGATCAGGGTTCTGTTAAAAAAAAGTTTCTAAAACTGTATGAAGTAAAGTATACCACGGCCAATGGGATCATTTCCACAATTGGGGGAAGCTACAAGCAGGGGTCAATGACTGGAAACAGGCCCTAGTTCACATAGGTACTGATGGTGCATCCGTTTATCCTGGAAGACGCAACGGCATCGTTGCAAAGTTACCTCAAGAGATACCCTGGCTCACTGGTATACATTGTGTAGTGCACAATTTGGAACTGGCTGCTCTCCATGCATTAAAAACTGAGGCAAGTTGAGTATAGCTAAACGAAGCATCTTAATCTGTCAGTCTGGGATATTTTGCACTTCTCTTTGATTTATCCATCTCGAAATTGCACTCAATTTTTTTTTCCGGAAGAAGAACGATATTCCCAAAGACGTCGACATCAGGGGAGCCTGGGCGGGAGTAACTATGACTCTCTTAGTCTTACTCCCGCGGGAGTAAATATGACTCTCGGTTGTTTTCATCGGAATCTCTCCTAAGGGAGTAAATGTTCCTGGTGAAGTAAAGGAGGTGCTTAAAGGAATATACAAGCATTACAAGTTGATGATACTTTAATCGGGAACCCTGCACAATTATCTGTTGCAGACAAACCTTTATTTCAAGCTAGGCCATCAGGGGTTATAGGTGAACAACGCCATCTTGCATATTTAATGTTTGACAAAGCTGTAAAGTTATCTCAAAATCAAAAGTGCAAGGTTCACACCCAGAACAAGTTTCTTTTAAAGAATTGATAGAGCATCTGAGGAATGGAGATTTAACTAAAGAAGACTTGCAACGTCTTCTTAATTGGCAACCATCAGCCATGGCTAATCTAAATGAATTTGGGAAGGCAATGAGACTGTTTCATGGACATGAATTTTAGCTACTTATAATTATGACCAACAATTAGAACTTCATCAACCAATTGCTCAAATTAAAAATCGTCATTCCTCTACCGTTGCAAAGACTAGTCCTTCTGAAGAAACGTGCGGATTAGTTTCAACCTTGTTTCTAGCTAGAGAAGCTTCTGTGATGTTAACTGTAAATTTGTGGCCAGAGGTTGGACAGTGTAATGGAGTAACAAGAAAAGTAATAGATTTTGCTGATGCAAACAACCACTCACCACCGAACCTGCCTATTTTAATTTTTTTAATTTTATTCGCTTTGCCGTTAACAAAATATAACAATACAACACAAAAAAATTTAAAAGGACAATAATATCTCGGAAGGGCACCCGCAACAGCCATGCGGCCAATTACTGCGGACCCAGTTCAGTTCAGTTTGACCGTTACACAGGACCATCATGCACTGAGACAGCAATTGCCATTAAAATTTGCAGGGGCAATAACTACATAAAAGCCAAGAACTAACTCTCCAAAAGTCGTGGAACAATATTGGACAAAGTGAAAACCGCTTGAGTAAATTAGCCGATATAAAATCAATTTTAATAAAGAAATAAGTTCCATTTCTTGTGTTCACCAGCAAGATAATGCAATAGAACAAGAAAGATCATTATACATAATATGCACAATGTACATTTCTCTAATACGTATTAATTTCTTTAACGTACCCATTTTTTGTTCTTTGTATTTTTTTTAATTAAAATAACAAACATAATAGAATGATAATTAAATTGACTATTTCTATTACAAATTTCCTCCAAAATAAAATACAATTTCTGTGGGAAGTGTAATTGTATAACTTAACATATTGCACTTTTCATTAGGAAAAAAATCACTAGACAACAATGTCTTCAAGTCATCAAAACGAAAATACAGTTAACTTACTGAGAATACTAAGTTGCCTTTAATTATTTTCCTATGAAGCCATTCTGAGGAAATAAGTAAATATGCTATGATTGCCTTTTTTGCTATAGATGGTAACAAGTCTTTCAAAGAACCGAAGTTAATTGCAAAAGGAATCGTTCTCACGGATTCTAACGAATTCCTTTATCCCTTTTTTCAGAAAGCGATCCAATGCTACTAGAAATGCAGTGATCCACATATGGGACAAAGTGATAGAGAAAATCGAGAACTCAAAGAGCTATTCCATGAAAAGTCTGAGTGTACAAAATTACTTAGGAAACACCATGTTGGGGACTACAGCATCCACAACCTTTGATAAAGGACAATCTGATGTTAAAGAACTCAAAGGACCAGATCTTCTGCAAATTGCTGACAAAAAAGTTAATGTGCAAGATTTTGAATATGTTGATTAACTCAATATTTACTTTCAATGTCAGATTAAATCATACAACAGAAAGATTCCACACAACATCACTTCAAATACTATTAAAAACCCATCATGTGGTGCTACCCAGAAGGTGAAATCTTGCAAGAATTTTACAATTAGTATTAGTTCTAAAAAAGATATAATAAACATAGAAATGATGAACAGCAATCCAATAATAATTATTAATCCAACAACCCAATTACTTTAAAAGTTGTTATTGTTATTTTTTGTCTCATCTGGCGCTATTCATCTTCCATTTCACTTAAAATGTCAGTAAGTTCTGTCCGTTATTTCTTTTAACATATAAAAAGCTGTAACAGAAATTGTTTTACTAAAACCTGATGAAGACTGGTAATGGTCAGTCGAAATATTGTATAAACGGCCCAAACTTCACTCACGTTGTAAGGTCAGTCACTGCAAGTCTTTTTGACAATATATTTTGAAATTATTTCCAGCTAATCGAGATCGTCAGATCCAAGGTCAGCAAGTGTATTGATCGTACACAGTTTTGCACTGGTTTTAAACCAATTTACTGAGTTTAACAATTAATATTGTTTTAAAACCATCGATCTGGATTAATCTGATCAGCTTGCATCTTTTAGTATCATGAGCAATGACATAAATACATGGAGATCATGAATAGGACAATTAAATTCTATACATCATAAAGATTCTCGAAACAAAGTCTAGAAAGCGCTACCAAAAACAACGACGAAAAAAGCTGATGCCCTGCAAAGAATGGCTATGAGCAGCCCAAGAACCAAAAGATTAATGGCACGACGAGGCGTTACCAAAACACCGATTGAACAAAAAGAAACCATAACTTTGAAAGCATTGGCTGCTGATATTTCTAAAGGGCTGAGTCGTGTAAAAAAGAGTGGAAACAACATTAAAAACGCAAGAGTAAAAAAGTCTCTGTCAATGAAAATTGGCTTTCTTGAAAAGGTGATAAATAACAGACACAAGAGTGTCTTAGGAGACATTCCTAGCTGGCAGTATATGAACAGAAAAGTGAGAAGTGATGCTCTCTCTGACGACGATAGCCAGGCGATCTATGATTACTGGATGCATCAGGCCAGCAGACCAACTGGAGATAAGAATGTTAAAGTTAAACAGCACATCAACAAAGGGCAAAACATAAAACACACCAAACACGTCTTATAGAAAACCCAGTCCGAGGCTTACAACAAATTCATGGAAATACTGCTAGTTATAAAAGTATCACTGTGAAAGTTTCAAAGCCTTAATCCCAATTTTGTGAAAAAGGCTAGAGAAAGAGACCACAAATCTTTTTTGTGCAGAAAACATGTTGAAATGCAAATTGTATTCTACGCTTATGTTAATACAGGAAAGTCCAGATTAAGGACCAACCCAAGGATTGAAAGGCGTGAAACTTTGCGCATCTCAATTTACAATTCTGTAGTTTTATGTTGCAAAAGAAATCAGTTTGCAAGTGTTATGGTCTTCCTGAAGGTTGATTTTTTCCATTTATGGGCAGAGAGGTAAGTTCCTACTTTTGTATTTTGTACATTAGTAGTTATGCGATTTAATTTTGTATCAAGCTAATGTTTCATTTCACAAGGATCACTTGTGCGAAGCTGAAAATAACAGTAGTTTTGCTCACTTGACGCCACTGTTCACACACGTGTAGGTGACGTCCCTTGAATAGATCCTGTTTCTAATTTATTCTTGAGTAATTCAGAGATCAAAAGCACAAAAAAATTAATAAAATAAATTAATATTAATGTCATACTAAATGCATTCTTAAGTATTTAGGTTTTCTATGCTTAAATACCTTTCAAAAATCGCTTAAAAATGGCATGTAATTGTTCATTGAAGCTTCGCAGAATATAATGAATCATTGCCAATCTATTCTGGAATTTCAGCTTGATTTGCTGTAGGTTTTGCTCAATTCAAATTGGAAAAGCAACAAGCTTCTTTTTTATCAATATTCATGAGTAAAGAGTACAGTTCTCTGAAAAAATGTTTAATATTTGTATTTCAACAGACCTCGGAGAAGCGAGGCCATATCGAAAGTTGGGTGAAACCCAACAAACCTGCAAGCAAACAACAGTTGACAGATTCTCCTAGGCTTAGAAAAAACCTATCCAGTTCTTCACAACAAAAGGTCCAGTACTGCTGTCCATTGAGAGGAAAATCCTAGTGAAACTTTTCTATTTTTGTCACGGCACTCAGTTTAGTGACATGTTTCTGTTTGTGCACTGTTTAGTAGAAACTTAGATAGACACTTTCTATTTTTTTAATGTATTGTATTAATCTGAATGAATCACTGTAGCCCAGGTCTGTCTGAACCCATGGGAAGGCATCTTGTACTCCCACAGCGTTGAAGTTCCAGAAGAGAACTCAAATCAAGTGGGTGAGGGAGGAGAACGCTGCACAAGTGCAGTTTATGGACCTGCATAGATTTACATCCAACCGATTTGCAATGGCCTGCAATGAATCCTGATGACCAATACTGGAGAGTAACTGTGGCTTACATTCAGAAGATTTTGGGCTAATTAACACTTAAAAAAAGCAGCTGAAGCATCTTTCTGAGAGTTAGAAGTGTGAATTGGTTGGAAAAGCATGTGTAAAGGTAAGAGACAATGAGAAATTACTGAAGGAATTATTAAAGGAAACTGAAAGTAGAGATTAATTTTTGTAAAGGTAATTCTGCAGAGTTATGGAAAATTAGAGATGGAAGAAACAAGAGATTTGGTTGATGAGTTATGTCAAATGAGGTCTGAACAGATGGGCATCGACACCAACCCAACTGATTTTGCCAGCATGTTGTTATAGTCCATGAGCCAAGGGGGTAAAATAGGGACCCCCAGTAGACATAGTGAAAACTATATCAAATGAAAGCTTATAGACTATATTTTTATATTCTGCTTGTTTCCAGGAGTGCAACCTGTTCTTTGATGACGTAACAGGACGTTTTTACAGGGGGAGGGTGTGGAACCTTTGTATCACTTATAATTATTACAATAACAATAACAAATCATATCTTTCAAAAACACATCAAAATCACCTCACATTGATACATATCATCCAACATGACCCATCTGACAACCTATGGGCAATAAGAGTTCCTTATGTGTTTCCATGGTAACGGTTACTAAGAAAAAGTAAAAAGCCTTCATCTTCACTTATCAAAGTATACAAGTTAATACAAAAAGTGACTTTATCAAAGTCGTTTTTTTAATGTTCAGCTACTAATAATTTCCTATGTGTATTGCCAAGTCATAGGGAATGTTATTTTTTTACTAAAAAAGTACTTCCAATTCGTTCTATTTGAGACTTTACAATAGAATTAGCCTGGGGCCTGGTAACAAGAAAAATCATGTGTCCTGGACAAATGTAGAATATTAATGATTGATACGTTATCTGATTAATTTAACTATGGAGAGACAATGAACAAAGAACTCCGATGATGTAACTGAAATGTGACTCCCCAGACTTGGAGGTGTGTCGAAACTATTCTATCTTATTCTGTGAGTTCGAGGAGTGAATCGGCTAACATTTGAGAGTATCAAATCGAAATAAAATCATACAAAAAGCGAGAAGTTTGTTTGTGGAATCATTCTACGACACAAAGTCTCAATTCTGGAGCAAAGCCTATTGGAATTAGCTTTAAAAAATACAGATCTTTTGGAACGTTAGTGGAGTACGTGCTCTTTCGTAGACTTGCGTTGGTTGCCATGGAAACAGATATTGGCAAACAGCTATGACTGTAGATATTGATAACACATTTTGTGCTTCTTTTAATGTGTTCTACCTAGATATTTTAAAAACAGAGTGTTTGGAACGACACAATGCGATTTTCTGTGAAATCAGTCAATCTTTCTTATATTTTGGTACTAAATCCCATAATACACTGGTTCATATGGTTTCCCATCATACATTGCCTTGTCATTGTCCGCCATTTTGTTTTTACTTTAGCTGAACAGGAAAGCACATCTCTGATCATGCTATAAGTTATCAAATTGAAGTTAAAAATTATGGATTTTCCATCCAAGGAAATTTTGTTTCCTTATGAAGAAGTCGTTTGAAGGCTAGTGAGTTATTTTGTCGAAGATTACACCTTTCAAATACCTGTAAGTACGAACGAAAAAGTGAGATTTTTAGCATTTAACATTACACGTTGCTTCTGTAAGTAAATTAGCTTAAAGTATACAAAAAATATCACTTAAAAAATTTAAAATTTAAAATTTAAAATCTGACATTCTAAATTCCTCTTAAGCTTATAAGAAAAACATTATATCATTTTTAGTTGAACAACAAACACACATGCATGGCCAAATTTTCGAGGAAAAGACCAATTGATTTAACCTCAGGGCTCGACTTTTACGGTCGTCCGATTGTCAGAGACTACTGCATTCTTCGTGGGGCAACCAAGAATAGTAGTTTAGTCGTCCTTTAGACGACTAGAACCAACCAATTGATATATATTTTCTGTATACTTTTATTTTTTATTATAAAGATTTTCAGAAATTGATTTGCGAACTTGCTTATCGTGTTTCAAGAGAAAACTAAAAGTTCATAGTAGGTGGCAATTACATTTGGAGTGATTGACATCGGATTAGATTCAACTTCCGCGGTTTTCCATTGTTATAGGTTAAATAAACATTGATGCCAAATTTGTATTTGCTGATATAGTTTAGGAAATCCATTAAAGTTTTATTTCATTAGCTGTTAGCATCAAAATCTTGAATTGTATTTCTCAATAAATAAAGCCGACAACCAGAAGTCTTATCTCCTCCATTTTAGATATAGACTATAGTTAATTACGATCCACAATGCCATGCACATCGTCTTGCAATTGGATTTGATTGCTTGAGTGATTTTGTTCCCGTGTTAGTTTCATTTTTATTTAAAGTTATTGCATTTTGTTCCTTTAAACACCATGTTGAAAGGCCACAACCAAAAAAAAGAAAAACAGAAGAGAAGTTGGCTGCTCGGAGAACCTATGGTGCAAACAAGCGGCCTGCACGTTCGTTCCAGCAATCTTGGCTGTCAGATCCACGTTACAAAGACTGACTGTGCTATGACGAACAAACAAACTTAATGCACTGTTCAGTATGCTCAAAGTATTCTCGCGACAGAGATCAAAGTTTTGTAAAAGGTTGTTCCTCTGGCCGCCTCGAAAGTGTTAAGAAACACAATGAGAGCAAAATCCACAAGAGCGCGATGGCCACTGCTGCAGCTCAACAAGCGCCTCCAGGCTCGACTCCTATGCAACAAATGTCGCGCACAATGAATGCCAAAGCATTTGAAAAACTCAAACTTTTATTTAGAACTAGCCATGCAATAGCTAAGCACTGCCGCCCTTTCACTGATTATGTTTGGACTTGCAATGTGGATGAAATTAAGGGATATTAAAAATCGGAGAAACGTACCGCACAGACAAGAAGTGCAAAGAATTTATTGAGGCGATATCCGAAATTGAACGCCAGGCTTTAGAGAATGCAATAAAAGATTCTCCGACTATTGCAGTTATTTGCGACGAAGCTACCGACTCAGCCATCCTGGAACAGCTGATGATTTTATCAGGTTCGTTATTTTTCCTTTTAAAACTTTAAAATGACCTTTCTTGTGTCCTTTTGTTAGGCGAAATTTCTTTCCTGCTGTAATTTCAAAATAATTGTTATATTATTTCTCAAAATGTATTATTTTTACAGATCAACGTGGTCAGAAAACCCAACAACTCACGTGCTTGTAGATTTCGTCTGCTTTTTTACCGAAAAGGAGACAGACTTTGACTGAAACAGTCTAGACTGTTTCAGCCAAACTAATTCATTTTTAATACATTTAAATGCGTTTTGCTAAACACGGTGGAGCTCATTTTTTGTTAAAAGTAAAATATTTATTTTCTTATTCAGGGGAAAATGATGTTCTCAAAATAAATTGAAAAGTAAACTAACCAGTTTGACTATTCAAATAAAATTAAAAAAAAACTATAAGTATTTTGAAATATAACTTAGCTCAAAAACTAGTTTTTACACTAATTACAGAACCATTGTTTTAATAACTGTAAGTTTACAAAAATGTGCGATTTTCAGTGCCACACCTGCTGTTTCGTTCAGGAAAACAAAGACTTGTTTTTTGTGTACAAGCCAGATTTAACCACTGAATTGCCAGAAAAAAGCCATATTAATCAGAAAATGGCGATTCATGATAAGTAAACAATGCATTCCGTGATTCAGTGTATTACATCGACAATGCAATGCAAGAGGTTTTGAAAAGTTCCAAAACAAATATAAATTTTATCACCATCAGTTTTTTGTGGGTAAAGTCTCGTAGAGACATCTACCCACTATGTCACCGCGTTGAAAGAAAGAGTGAGTTAGTGAAAGAGTGTCCTGTTTTCGCGTTGAATCGTCGGGTACACTCGGCAGCTCGG
>ERZ1740055.206-NODE-206-length-13244-cov-12.434301_pt1 | contig 13244 bp, 6 predicted proteins | sample MGYA00581747_ERZ1740055 | MGnify/ENA primary metagenome ERZ1740055 (study PRJEB43018, sample SAMN04849739) | marine metagenome | isolation source: floating plastic debris | place: Pacific Ocean | collected 2008-08-28 | study: EMG produced TPA metagenomics assembly...
TCTTCTTTGTAGTTTGCTAAGTTTCCTAACCAGTCCACTTTAATAACTTTGTAATGACTTAGGTGTTAGTTATGCCATGATAAAATAAACGATATCCTTTTCCGAGTGCAGCAGCTTGTTTGAGCCGTTGCTTATCTCCGGTTTCCACTGTGGTAAGAAAATGAGAGTCTTCAACTCTCTCTGGACTTGACACTAATCCACTGCAGATTACCTCCAGCAGGTGCTGGTACTCCTTTACCAACCTCGGGAGGATAAAAAGCTGAGTAAGCTTAGGCCGAAAGTAGGCAGTGGTTTCATTAGAAGGCGGCTACCGGCGATTTATCGCCGCCTACTGAGCGTCAGACCGCCGGCTACTTTGCCTGAGAAACTGAATAGAATTTCATTTGTTTGTACATTCATTTTTAACTTTTACAGATAAGTGCATTGTCCCAAAGTATTTCTTTAAAACATCCTTGCAATTGGCAAATAAACTCGAAAGGGAAGCTTCACTTCTTGTACTATTTTATTTAATTTAAAAATGGTCTCTTCACGCACGGCTCTGATATATTTTAACTGTAAATCCAAGGGGCAAAATGCCTGCTTCTTAAGAATCTAGCAGTTATGAGAATGTTGTTTTTCTTGCCAAAATGCTGGAAAATGCATCTCAAGAGTCCAAAAAATAATCTTAAACCTTCAAAAGGCCTCGCGGAAAAAAATGTACAGCCGCCTACTTTCATCATCTAGCCGCCTACTTTCATCATCTAGCCACCTACTTCAAAAATTATTGAAAGCACTGAGTAGGTCAAACAAATATTCAAATCTCAGCAAAGCTGAGGAGTGAACCGGGTATTGAACCGGGGACCTATTAACTAAAAGGCAGAGATCTTACCAACTGTATCAACCACGCCCAAATATGCTGATGGGGCTTAACTAGGTTATGGGTGCTAACATTTAGGTTTGCACTATTATTTATGCTAGATATAAGAAGTAATACCCAGCTACCAATGCAGCTTTAGTGTCCATCCTGGGGTTTCAAGCTCACACGTGCTATCTTTACTTGTAATACTGACTTAGTGATACCTAAATCTTGAACAACCAAGTCAAAGCGCTTACCTTTGCCTTGACTCCATCTTTTTCTTCCATTAGCTGCTTGTTCCTCTCCTTCACAGCCTCCAGCTCCTTCAGTTTTAACCTGTGCAGCTAAATAAAAACAACATGAACCGTTTTACCTCCAATAGAAGTACAGCAATCAGATGTTAACATAATGTAGAACTGTTAAAACAAAACAATCTTTAGTTGTGCAGGAAACAACCTGCTTCTTAAACAGAGCACTATTCTTTCTAATATATAATTACTACATTTTACTACAATTTCACTTCTTGAATTCTTAATTCCCAATTTTATTGTTTATATACTTGTGTTTACATTACAATATTATTTATTTTTATAACTTGGAAACAGCTCTAGGAAGACCACTGAAAGCTGGTATATTATGACTTTTAAACTACTTTTAATAATTCAGATATGATATAACACCTGCTTTGATTGGTAGAATACCGTGCTTTATCGGAGTATGGAGTGATAGTCACTATGAAAACTATAATTCTTTCAAGGGAAACAAAATGGCGCCCGAGGACGAGATGAGCTCCCTGACTTCCACTTGCATTTTAACTGCAGTCTGAAGTTTAAAAAATGTTTTAAGTATGAACTCCATTTTGGCCATAATATGTTTGAACTTGTCTTAGTTTATTATTTTTGCTATGAAATTTGTATTCAAACTGTGTTCATGTGCAAGACTCGTTAAAAATGAAATACTGAAACTGATTAGTATCGACATATTTTTTTGTAAACTTTTTCCATATTGTAAAACATATAGAACAGTCTAAACCGTGATCTGTACAATAATAAAACACGCGGGAAGTGACGAGGACATTCAAAACGCAGAAACAAAAACTGTTTTTATATATCTGTTCCATTTTCTTGTAAAATATGGTAGCGAGGTGTGTTGTAGATACATAAATGGAACAGATATATAGGGGTCCGGACTTCTGCTGTTGACGTCATGGACCAAAAAAACAATATGGTAGTTACCAGCCTCCCATCACTCGGTCAAGTTGAACCCTAAAAAGGGTTTTTCCAAAATTCAAAGGCAAATTACACCACGAAGAAAAATTTTAATCAAATTTTAGAATGTCCTTAAAATGTCCTTACCCTTAGAAGGGTAAGGCCGGACATTTTAGACATACAAAAAACACACAAATGATACATACATTTTAAAACATTTTTTGCACTTATTTAGTTTCATTTATTGCATCGAGAATATACATCTAGTTTTGATATGACCAGGTATGACCAGACGGTGGATTATTTCATCAGTTTATAAAAATATGTCTTAAATTAATTCGAGAACAATGTTAAAGACATCTTATCCTGTACTTTCTAGTTATTTCAGTAGGCCAATGATCTTTCATTGTTCTTTTGAGTCAGCACACTGTAAATACTGCATACAGTAAAGTCAGGACGTTTTGTAACGAGTTAATCCCACACGACAAACTGATGCCCCGTATTGCCTTAGATGAGAAGGTTAAAAATTATTTTCACATGAACATCGTCTCACGTTCGATTCTAGTGACAGCACTTATCAAAAATGCACAGCGCTGTCACAGGATTTTTCTGTGTAATTATCATCTGTGTTAAGTAAAAGCATGAATTTTGGATGGAAAGGAGATGTTTCTAAAGGTAATTTTGTAATTTGTTTAAGAACTAAATTAGGAACACGAAAAATTCCTTATATATATTTAAAAATCATTTTCTTTGTTTCTTTGTTACAAAATCATCTCAAACTTGGTTTCCCCAATGATTTTAAATCATTTTGGACTGAACATTGGTACAGTACTTAGTATTTATAAAACTAATGAAACATGAATGCTGTAGTTGCTGTTGCAGTTTATGCCTTTACCTCATCTTGATCAGCGATTTCTTGCTCATGGCGCTTGAGTTCACCTTCAGTCTGTTTTAACCGTTGATCCAGATCTACTGACTTCATCTCTTCTGATTCCTGGCCATAAACATATTACAAAACTTCAGTGATAGTGCATGGTAGTGGTAACTAGTGGTATAATATAATGTTCACGCTTTACATAACATATGTAAAGTAAACATTTTTGCTTACATTACATTTGTAAATTCCGTTTTTTGCTGACTTTATGTATATGTAATGTCAATTTTTTTTGCTAGTTTTACATATGTAAACTCGATTTTTTGTTGAGTTTACATATATATGTTATGTCATCTTTTTGTTGACTTTACATATATGCAAGGTCAGTATGAGGGTTGCCCGATTTCCAATATGTAATGTCAACTTTCTTATGTAATGTCAATTTTTTCTTAAAATTTGTTTGCAAATATTTTGTTTTCAAATTTAATGGTTAGAACTGGCAAGTCCATGGTTGAGTTCCACTTAACTCATTCTTTTGTTCGGTACCGAATTTACGAGAAAAGACTTTTAAATAAATTTTTTAATCAGTCGCCGGTATATGTATTTATAATAAAACTACTAGTTGAAGAAAATATTAGAAAATAATTCTGAAATAACGCGCGCTCTGATTGGCTACAAATCTATTTTATATAATTGAATATAAATCACGGAATGAAGTCACGCAGTGCAAGAAAAGGATGGAAGAGAGATTATTTTCTAAAAGGAATAAAACAGTATCGCTTGTGTTTCGAGACAATAATATAAAACGCTAGAACGTTTAGAACACTCAAAAAGCAGAGAGAAAACTCGGATTTGCCTCAACGCACGTCGTAGCGTACATACACATACATACATATATAGAAACAGCTACATTTTATGATTTAACAGGTTCGGTGCTTCTTCAAATGCTTTAAAAAACACTATCAAATTAATCTAAATAACTTGTTGAATACATTAAACTAATAATTATATGACATATATTGATCAGCAAGTAAGTAAAGCACATGGTGTAACCAACTCTTGGTTAAAAAGTTTGATCATCGCAGTAGGGAAAGCAAAAAGCTGACTAATTTCAAGCTTCAAGCCCCAACTTCTTATTGGTTAAGAATAAGAAATTTATCTGCCAGCACTGAAATGCTCAAATTATGAACTTTACAAGTTGTACCTGATATTTCTTGATCATAGCCTGACAGTCAGCTCGGATCTGTTCTCCTTCCTCTTTGGCTTCTTTTAGCTTACAAGTTACTTGTGAAAGCTTTCCTTTTGTTTCCTGTTAATTGAAATGCGTATGAAGTTTATTGCAACAAAATTATTTAATGTCCAAGACAATGAATTAAACAAGGTGCGTGATATGGTTTATTAAAGCTAACTAAACCCTTTACGAACGAGGAGGCCCATGGAGCCGGCTGGAGTTTCTGTAGTGTTGAGTGGAAGAGAGTCTGACTCTCCCTGCATGGGACACTAATCCATCGCAGGTTAGCTTCCAGCACACGCTGGTACTCGTTTACCTACCCCAGAAGGATAGAAAGATGAGCTGGCTCGCTCTTACAATCTTGAACGTTGGCTTCACTCTTAGTCCTTAGTTTTATTTTATTTATATATTTTATTTATTTTACACTTTTTATATCCATGTAATTTGTGTCATTTTATATTGTAAATTAGGTATGAAGATCCCATTTATGGGAACCTAATAAAGCTTATTGTATTGTTTATCTAGTAAATCCCTAAACAACCACTTTATGTAAGGCTTATGCAGAAAAGAGGATCACCCAAAAATTAATAATCAAATCTCGGCAAAGCTGGGATTTAACTGGGGATCTGGTAGTCAGAAAGCAGAGATGAAGTGATGATCAACTGTACTGTATGTAGCCTGGTATGTACCTTTGAAGTTATGGTAGATGGTAATACAAAGTAATGACAACGGGAGTATTGACAACAGCTGTGAAATTAAAATACATTAAATTAACTTGATTTCCTCCTTTTATACCATTATCAGACTAATCCAAATTTTCAAAGCACAGACTTGAACGACCCTGTTTCATGAGAAATGAAAATCATAACCAGGTTTTTGCTTATATATAATAACAGTTTTTTCAGTTATTTTTTCCAACCAACCGATCGACCCAAAAAAGTTTTTAAAAAATCAGTGCTTTAAAAAATTAAATTCGTGGTCTGACGCCATCTCTCCTTAATTAATTTAGTGCATGCAATTTCGTACAGTTCTAAAGGATACACAAGTTCAGGAATTTGAACTTGCTCCATTCACAAAGGGCATCAAAAGCATGATTGTGCATGCCCTTCAGAAGTTTCAACCATAAAGATGGACACATTATTCAAAAACGATCGATTTTAAAAATTCTAAAGGTTTACATCACTCTATCAGTTTTACCACAAACAAAAATATTTTCATAGTTCTAATCACGACTCATTTAAAAATGAAGTTTCGTTTCACGTTCTGACCTTGTGAGCTTCTAGCTCTGCTTTGAGTTTGTTCTGTGACCATTTCACCTTCACTAACTGGGAACTGACTTCTTCTTTCAGTTTCTCAACTTCATTCTGTGCACTCACAAGTTCCACAAACTGTAAAATCCAGAAATTAACAATTATTATTCTGCAACGTATTATATATTCTATACCAAAGATCAAGTCGTTTTGGTTCACTGAATGGAAAGAATCGGAATCAGGGTTCTCATTAATTTTGTTTCATTCATTAATCTGGAGTTTTCCAACGGAAGTCATTTTACTGGTTTTGTTTTACTGGCTTCACCAGGTGTTCCTTGGGCAAATTATTTCAGTTCTAACACGCATACAATTATAATACATACTGTAGTTAAGCTTGCTGAAAGGCAAAAAGAGCCTAATGATAGTATAAAAGCAGCAAAATGATGGGCAATGAATCTTGAGCAGTGTTTGACTGAAATTTTAAGTTTGGATCAAAAATCACTTACATTGTTTGTGCATTTTCAAATTTTCAACGACCAGCATTTTCAAGAGCCATTAGGATTTCTGAATCTGCCTATTACCTGTAAATGGTCTTATGTTTGACAAATAACACATGGTACAGTAAGTACGAACCTTATCTTCATGAGTCGACTGTAACTTGGTATGGTCAACAGTGACAGTCTTCAGTTTCTGCCTTAGCTTCTCAGTTTCCTAAAATAAAAATTCAGTCCACTCATGGTTATAACCAATATCTAAGGCCTCTTATATGCCATCCCCTTTACAATAAAATTATGTATACCTCTTCAATTCAGGATTTTCTTCTTCCAATCCCCCACAATAGTTTTTACTAACTATTTAGTTTTATAATCTTAAACAAATAATATAAAATATCATGTTTTTAGGGAGGTCATACACATCCTAAATTGCACCCCCTTTGCACCTCTTAAAAATCGAATGGTTCAAGCTGAAAATTATTATACCCAGGCAAACAGATAAATTACAATAGCAAATTTTAGTTCTCTTGGTTCCTAAGTAGCCAAGGGTTTAGATGGATGGCCGTTACACAGAACTCAAAATTAATATTCAAATTGTTAATTCAAACCCCAAAGAGCCTCTCCATGAGTGAGTCTTTGGTGTTCAATCCGTTTACCAAACTAATGCTTAACTGATTCAGCTGCATAATTAAGTAATTACTATTTTCTCACACAAACTAACCTGGTATGGGTTTGTAGCCCAACCAAGCCATTAGGACATTTGCCTAGTTTGACACAAACTGTCCAGAGAGAAGTACAACCCAGTAGCTCTATATGCAGCTACAATCTGCAGTAAGCTTATAAAACAGAATTTAGAATTTAGCTTTGCAGACACCAGTCATTATAAAACTGTTTGTTCCCAGCTATATACATTATTTCAATGTACCCTTTTATAAATCATAACTCCATTCTTAACTAGAATATATAATTTACAAGCCAATCCAATTATTAACTAAAGTGTTTTAATTAATAATTAAAATTATATCATTAAGATGTTGTTTAAAACCAGTAACAATTTTATAGTTTGACTCTAAAATGTTTTAGGAGCACAGCTCCTTTCTTCATTAGATAAAAACACTGAATGAATGAGAAACACACACAACAAAAGAGTTGGCCAGTAGAACCTTTTCTGTACATAATCAAATACTTTAAAATTATTATAATTATATTATTATAATAATTAATTATTGCACCTTAGCATTTTCTCCAACTTTCTGATTTAATGAATCAATACTCTTCACCAGTTTCTTCTTCTCTTCCTCTGCCTGGATTAGTTTGGCAATCAAGTTCTCCTTCTCCTTTAAAGCCTCCTCGTACATTTTGGTCACCTAGCAGCAAAGTTAACAGTTTATTCAAATTCTCTTATTAAAGGGGAACTGAACCCTGAAATCAACATCTTTTAAATATATAATCCTGAAAGGTTTGAAAACCGTATTTAAGAGGGTTATTTCCTCGTATCGTGCTGATTTTCCAAGAAATTCTAGTTTGAATGTGCATGTTTCGCGCTATCTGGGGTCGTTGATTGTGGGTGCTTCTCAACTTGTCAGCGGTAAATGAAGATAATGTGTGATGTAGGTTATGGGGAAGCAAGCGAGTGATTGTACTGTAAGTTATAGTTGTCATAAGCTTGTGTACACTGTACGTAGTCAAGAGTGAAAGACAATATTGAAATTGTGTGCGATGTCTCGCTTCAATGATGAACCTTTAAAGATCATAAAACATCTTTAAAGATCTTCCCCATATCTGAAGTCATAACCTCACTCTTACTCCACTGGTTCTCTATTTCTGAGCCGCCAGTACAAAGCAGCGTCTAACATGTTTTAAACTCGAATTTCTCCGAAAATCAGTGCAAAGCAAGGAAAATGACTTTTAAATATGGTTTCCACACCTTAAAGGATCTTATTTAAAAAAGGCTGATTTTAGGGTTCAGTTCCCCTTTAATAGACAAAACTTACCATTGGCAAAAATGTAAGTATACTTTCATTTCTTTCATGGAACTGTAAATTCTCATGTCTTTTACGTGTTCATAGTGCTATAACAACACGCTTGTATTTCAAGACCAATCAAAATGCACGTACTATGCTATAATTATAAATTTAGTCTGTCTTTATTGGCCCTATAGATCCTGGCTTAAGAATATGAGTTATAGTTACATTACTGGCCTATTTAGATGTGTCAACACCTATCAAGCAGTACCTGGTCCACTCGGAGTATCAACTCCTTCTGAAGCGATGCAAGGGCTCTCTTGGCAGCTGAATCATGTGTCTGAAGTTTCTCCTTGCAGGCAATCAGTTCCTGCTCCTGCATTAAGCTCTTCTCCATTAGTTCCTGATTATTACTTACAAGTGAATCTTTCTTTTTGTTGTGCTCCTCCTTCATTTCTTTTATTGTCTTTTCAAAATTCTCCTTCTCTTTCTTGTGTTTTACCTGAAAATCTTTCAGCTCTTTGCGCAAAGACTCTCGCTCTTTTTCATGATTTAATTTCAGTTCTTCAACATTGTCATAAACTAAAACATTGTCTGCATTTTTAAGCAATAGCTCATCAATTTTATTTTCCAAAGATTCTTTGTCTGCTTCATTCTCAAGTTGGAGATCTTCAATTCGCTTCTCTAAAGCTTCAACTTGATCATGGTGATCCAAATGAACTCTGTTGAGCTCTGTTTGGAGGTGGTCTTTTTCTTTACACACAATTTCATTGTTGTTTCGTAACCTGTGATGAATAAAACAAATAATTTTTATTCTGAATCTGAAATTTATAAATATCATTATAAATTATGGAATTACCCAGAACATAACTTATATAATTAGGGCAGCCATGGTTGCCACAGTTAAGTGAGTACCAGCATCTGCTGGGAGCTAACCTGTGATGGATTAGTGTCCCATCCAGGGGGAGCCAAAGACTCTCATCCGCTTAACACTACAGAAACCGGAAATAACCGCTGGCTACACAGGCCACTTGGCTTGTAAAGATTTAGCATATTATACTTAGTAACCACTCAAGACTAACCTGGCCTATAGAAACTTGATGCTACATTATAAAAACAATCTTTACAATCAACTTACAAGGCATTTAATTTGCTGTCCAACTGATTTTACATTTCAAATATAAAGATTTAAGAAATTAAGCAGAATAATTTGCTTACTGCACATAATCTTGATCAAACCTACAAAGCAGTGTTCATTATTTAAGGCTCCAGAGGTCCAGTAAAATCATAGGGTGGCAAAAAAGTTTAGAGTGTTGAAATAGGGGGGTCATAGGAGTTAAAAGGTTGTTGGAAGGAGGTTTGAAAAAGTTTTATAGCTTTAAACATATAGCATTAAGATTATTGATAAGACCAAAGGTCTCAATATTCCTTGACTGGACAGGCTTGGCTGTAAGCAATCAAATAATACAAGAAGAGTATACTAGTGTCCTTGTGTTTTACTGACATCTATAAGGCCCATTCAGTGACTGCATCTTGGGGTTTCACTGATCTGCTCTCAAATTCTCAAAAATGTTTGCCTTGGGTTTTCACCAGGCTATGAAGGTTTATTTCTTAAACATTTAAGTTTCAAATAATTTTTTTTAATACATGAACAAAAACTGATCAGTCAAGGTAATATAAAAAAATACTGCAATTAAAACTGTATAATTTTCAAAGTATACTTCAACACAGTTCTTTCTTGCAGTATATTTTACTTTAAAAAGTTACTAAGAAACACGGATGATAATTGAAAACATTTTTTTAAAAAGCAACTGGATAAAACGGAAATAAAATCAAAGCCTACCTCTTGAGTTCATCTTTGTTAGAATTATAATCCTCAAGTAGCGCATTGAGCTGTGTTCTCAATTCATCGTTTATCGCGCTCAAATCTGCGAGTTTTGAGTCCTCAGTTCCATGATAAAACTGAAGTTTTTCACACAGAGTTTTCTCTCGATCCAAGGACAATTTATAATCGTGTTGGAGTTTTAACAGCTGCTCTTTCACAATCTCATATTCCGAGACAATAAACTCAACATCTTTACCATCGTGACTATGTCCGTTAGAAATAACAATATTTGTTTTTGTGAATAAATTGCCATCAATATCACTTTCCTCGTGAAAATTAACGTTTTCGACATCATCTTCGGAATTGTTTCCATTTTGCATACCGCCATTTAAACTGGAACCATGAGGCCGTGACTCCACATTCCGTGTACCTTCGGAATTCTCCGTTTTTTCTGTGATCTCATTCTTTTCCACGTCTTTGCCTAACTCCGACATCAACACCAAATTTCTTTTAATGCTGGAGCTAACACGGTACTTATTTCTCCAAGTATGAAGACAGTCATAGCGTAAAACAATCACTTCTTGTTGTCGGCATACTCTGGAGATCCATACAGAAGTGTACACAAAAAGTTTGTAAATGCAAGAAAAGTCTTTCCGCACTTATTCTACACGCACAGCTTAAACTTGTTCTGAAGTATTAAATTGATGTGCTCCTAAAACAAAAATTCATTATATTTTTTTATTTTTTTCCACTGGGAGTGAGTACAATTGGTACAATTATAAACAAGAAAAAATATCCGAGCTCTTTAAGTAAAAAGACAGATAATGGTACAAACCTGAGTGTAACTCGAATATGGTCTAACAGTTTATCTCAATTAAAATATCAGAAAAAATATTTTTATGACATAATAATTGGGAAAAAGAATGTCACTTTTCCCTTCCAATTTCAAGCTGGTATCAAAATGGCGACCAAAATATACAAAACAGTTTACGTCATTGATTTGTCACGTGATCGCTTAGCAGAGCCGGAAGTAGTAAAATAGCGGAAGTAGATGAACATTAGAAAAGAAAACATTGACTGCATGCACTCCAGAAGGTTTTTTAAAAAAGTTAAATAGTTTCTTTTAAGTCTCCCGATAAAGAGTCGGGAGATTGGGTCTACGGTTTAACGTCCTTATCCGAGAAGATGCGAAAGTTTAACCATTTGCAGATATTAATGCAACGACAGCACCTTCTTCTCAATTATTTTAAGATCCTGAGTGTTGGTCCGGAACCCGAGCGTCCCGCATTGTCGACTGGTACCTTACCAACTAAGCCAACCAGGCTGCAAATTTAAGTTCATTTTAAATAAAGATGCAAACATATGCGATTGATTTGCTTTAAACAGGTTTCTCTCCGAGTATATTTTGCGATTTCTTTAGTATCACATGTGTGAACTTTTTAAGCTTTATTCATGCACACTTTTTAGGGGGCTCTAATATATTCTATTTGAGTTATGCTATCACTAATCAAACTCTTCCATTTAATTTGTTCAAATTCTTGGTTCAGTTAATTGCAAGGTTGTTAAGTCGTGTATGAATCGCGCCGTGCAATCCAGTGAACTCAGATTGAATATTAAATTCAATTGTTTCAAATCGTGTTTTTTTTTTGAAATATAGACGCAAGCGCTGGCCACACAATGAACGTGAAATTTGAATAACAAGGCGAACAGTCACAACAGTCTCTAACCCTTAAGTAATATAGCATAGAGAAGAGATGTGTTTAAATATTTTAATTAAAAGGCATAAAATATATAAAACGCAAGTGGAAGCAATTACGACATAAGAGGAGTGAAATTTTGCTACAAACTTTCGGAGAAAAGTTGCCGAGAAGTTTGCTGGCGTCAGTTCAAAGATCAGTGATCGTAACAATCAAGAGGAAACCGAACTGATCGCGCTAATCACCAAAGTCGCTCAAAGTTAAGATTGCACACACGTTTGACATGTTGTCGTGGTTTTCAGGTGTATTGAATGGTATGTTAGCGCAAAATGACATTTTGTGAATAAAGTTGCCTAACTTGAATAAATTAACGCTTAATTTTTTAAAGCAATGATCGAGTAATCGAAGTTAAGAATTTTGGACTTCTCCGCTGCGCAAATCAATTTTGAGCGTCACAATTTGTTAATTATGGCGTAAGACCTCTTAAAAAGAATGATTTCTTAACGAATTGGGAAAAAATGTATCCATTTGCAAATAATATGTCTCAAACAGAAAGAAGCAATACTTCGAGTGACAAAGAAGAATCTATTTGCCAAGAAACTGATTTTGATACTAAAAGCAGTATGACTATGAGCTCTAGCAGTCAAAGTGACGGATTTTCGCAGCCCTTGGAAGAAAATGTTTCTAGATCTCAAGAAACCGAAGTGCGTTCGTCGTCAGCCGAGATTTTGAAATGTTTAAATCGTAGTGTTAGTGAGTTGTTACCAGTGGACAATGTCGGTAGAGGTAACGACAGAAATGCGATCATACGACTCAACGGCGAACTGCTGCGATCAAAAAAGAGCCATTGGAGTGTACTGGACGCGCTCGTAAAGTCTTACAGTGAAATCAGAGAGCTTCGCCTTAAAGAGCAAAAATTAAATCTTGCTTTATCGTCGACAGCTAAAATCTCAGATTTTAATTCAAAAGGTGGCTCAATTCAGTTAAAGATTCTTGAAACTCAGCTAATACTTAAAAAAGAAGAGTTAGTCAAAACAAAAACAAAATTAAACGAACTTAAAGTTGAAAAAGGGAGACTGATGGGCAAACTTTCAGAAAGCGAAAGTGAATTTAAACTACTTTCACTCGAAAATAAACGAAAACATGACGAACTGGAAAGATTACGAATTAGTTTAAAAGTCGCAAAAAATGAAATTAGCGAAAAAAACGACAAAATTAGTAATTTTGAAGACATCATTTCCTTACTTAAAGCAGATCTTCGGGCAAAGGATCAAGAAACATTTAAACCTAAAAAAGAGAATTATTTTTTACAAGATGCCACTATTGAACAAGAAAAAGAAATTGAAAGAGTAAAATTAAAAACATATGACAAAGCTTTTGATGTAAAATGGGGCAAACAACGAAATCAGGAGATAAAGCAACTTTACGGATCGAAAAATCAAGATTTTCAGGAAGGAAAAACAGAAGAAATGAGAAATGACGACGAGATTCAACTACTTACAGCTGAAAGAGATAGAAAAAGAGAGGAAATTATAAAACTTAAGCACGATTTGCGAGAGTGGGAGAGATACGGTGCAAGGTAACAACTATGAATTAAAGTCTTTTTTTTCTTCAACTGAAATACAAACTTTTTGACGAATCATCTTACAGGATACGCTTGTATTTTTTATGCAGCTTCCTAATTTGTACACTTTAAAGCAAATTTACATCTTTTAAAGAATTCGATGAAGCCTTTTTTAAGTCACTGCATGGATATTAAGTTGTACACCTAGAGTATATATAGAGAGTTTTGATTTCGTTTAAACTAGTAAATACACTCTTTTTTTTTTATAAGAACCTTTTTTATAAGAACATGAGGCTGAAAAT
>ERZ1740055.207-NODE-207-length-13243-cov-7.191083_pt1 | contig 13243 bp, 7 predicted proteins | sample MGYA00581747_ERZ1740055 | MGnify/ENA primary metagenome ERZ1740055 (study PRJEB43018, sample SAMN04849739) | marine metagenome | isolation source: floating plastic debris | place: Pacific Ocean | collected 2008-08-28 | study: EMG produced TPA metagenomics assembly...
GGGGCAAACCTAAACTTGTGCCGCGCTTCGCTGCTGGCACAAGTAATAAATGTTATATATAATATAACAAACCTGGACCATTATTTTTGGAATTTAGTTGACGGCAAGACATATTTGGGGCTTTAAAAACATGCTAAAATAGCGTGGCATAGCTCCTTTAAGGTAAATCCAGGACCTTATCTACCAACTAAAACACGAATGTCTTACACATAATTACTTTTTTTTTTAAATACTGGTTCAGCAATACACATGCTATATTAACAACCTTTTTTAGTCGGCTTTACCGAATTGGTTGAATTCTGACAATGAAAAACAACCAATGACAGATCCCTGTTGGACAAAAATCAGTTTTCGTTTTACAGCGTTGTCATGTCAAAAATAATTTACAAGCAACTTATTTTTATTATTTTTGGAAAAAAAGAAATAATTTTTTTGCCCTCTCCAGGATTGTAATGACCCCAAATCAAGGACTTTCTAGGTCCTGGAATTATTTTTCTCCATTCCAGAACTTTCCAGAATTTTCAAGGACCTTGGTAATCCCGTAAATGATTTGTAGGAAATTACTGGGTGTGAAAATTCAGCCAAAGTAAATGTAATACGCAGGGCCCCTATGGATACCAGTCTTGTTGCTGAATGGGCCCCTTGCTTAAATAAAGTTGACTTACTTACTTACTTAATATTATCCTCAACATCGTCATCATCATAGACCATATTTAAAAATAGCTGTGATTTTAATATTCTTTTCTCTACATTCGTATTAGCCCCATCAGCCCAAATAATGTGTTTGTCTTCATTAAATTTCAGAAATCTCTTTCATGTCTCACCTTTGAAGCAAGGCACAACTTAGGATCTGCTTTAATAGCCTCCCAGCTGCCCATGCCATATTCATGGATACCAATTAAAAGCATAGAATCATCGAAAACATCCCATGGTACCCCCCAGTGGACACTCTTGGTAGGGATGGTCAAACGGTACCTGCAAAACAACCAGATCACTAATAGATATACATCATTCTCATTACATCACAACAATCATTATCACAATATAAAGTTTCTTTCTCTTTAGACAAACTAAAATTTCAGAACATTTAAAGGTAGCTTCCAGGTGTGTGAAACTTCTGAAAATTAATCAGATGAAGAGCCATTTTACCAATGGTATCAACTGTAAGATACCACGAGGCTACAGTTTTATACAATAAATGAACTCAAGTCTAGATAGCACTATGGCCACTTAGGCTAAAACAGATGTCCATGACTGCTAGCAATCAAGCTCACTATTTTTTTATGGTAGTTTGAAGGGGTAAAACCCGCTACCAACGTGGCCATAGTGCCCGATATAGTGGCTTCAAGTTAGCTACTAGCATGTTTGTGATATCTATACTTGAGTTCATCTTTATAGCCACATCCCACAAGCATTGCATTTTACCACAACCAATGAACAGTTGATCACTGGAATCACTCTTTGAATCTAGAGCGTCTGTATCTTAGGAAAATAAATTCCGTAGGAAACAAGGTGCGTTTTTGTAGGTCGAAGTAGATTCCAGGAAATGTATTAAAAACATATTCAACAAGAATCCTGGTAATAATGACTAAACATTGCTTAAATTCTTAAGTAGTACCTACAATATTAAGGAATTTTCACAGAGGGTTGACAGTCTCTAATGAAACTGTGAGTGGATAAATAAAAATCACGATAACTTTACAAATAAAAAGAAATTACTTTAGTTTCTGTTCCTCGTCAGCTGGAATGACTGCCGCTAGAGGTTCCAGTTCTTCTTCGTGTTTTAAAACCGATGGTGCATTGATAGTGACATTTCCAACTCTCAAGGTTGCTCCTCGTTTTTTACCTACAAAACCCAAGACACGTTGTCAAGGTGCCGCTATCTCAACAGTAGGTCTTTAATTGACATTCTTATCAATGGTATCCCTATTATTATCGTTAAGAATGATCGTTGCAGTTTGATGCACAATTTAAGCAATTGCAAAGCCTGAAAAAAAAAAATTATTCAGGCTTTAACGGGATTCTAACCCGGGGACTCCACGGCGATTCAGGTGTAGCACTCTTACCAAATGGTTTTAACTTAGACGAAACTTTCAAAAGAGTAGCAGTTGTAAAATTAATCATTAATTGCTCTCGGCCTCTACGACTAGCTATGCTATGTGGGTAATTTTCAGTTTTATCCTCGATTTTTAACTAGTTTCAGAGCCATTTGTATGTAAAATATTCAGTTCTATCAGTAATTTTGATTTGGTGGCGTAAGTGTCAACTGTGTATGTATATTCGATATTTTTGTACCTTTTCCTTAATGATAAATGATGATAATAATAATAATAATAATAATAATAATAATAATAATGATTTCTTTGATCTTAAAGCTTTTTTACCAGTACCTATTTATCTTCAAATAAGCAAGTAGAGCAAAAATTACAAATAATTACGAAGGGAAAATCAAAACCCACATGCGTAACCCAGCAACTTCGGCTTCTTTTATATAACGCTGAACAGGATCAATTTGCTAAGAAGACGACGCGACACAAAAACTTAAAACAATAGAACCAAAAAACGGAGCCCATTCCTTGACTCGTTGCCTACCGCCATGAGTAATTATCATCATCTTCATCATCATCACGATCAGCACTTATATCCTTACTTTTGGTCTCATCTTCGAGAATTCGAAAGAGAATATAATATCGACCGACAACATTTCTCTCTAAATATGGTGATTAGAAGAAAAAAATATCAAGTAAAAAAAAATTTTTAAAAAGAAACTGAAGATAAGATAGGATAAAACTTTATTCATCGTGGTCAAGTACACTTAGCTGATACATGTATATAGCTAATTCTCAGGAATAATTCGCAGGTATTAAAAAATTAGGCAATGAAAGAATTCAAAAACAATGTTTTCAGTTAACTATAAAATTGTCGTATGTACAGCTTCAAATGCTCACTAACCGTCAAAGTTGGGATCCTCCATAAGTTTATCGTTGTAATTCTTAACAGCCTCTTTACAGCACTTATGTAACACGTCGGCAAGTCGCCTGAGATCCTCCTCTGTTTTGTCCTCAAGCTCTGCATCGTTTCCAATTGCTTTTAATCTTCAACAGAAATACGGTGTTCAATTAAATGGTTATTCACAAAATAGATTAAAACAAAATAAACAAAAAGGCTTTTAGTATAAAATTACAAACGAATTACCTCCACATCTGTTCTTTGAGTCATGACCAAATATATAAACAACTTCATTAAATAAAGTTTTATCAATATTTTTTGTTTAACAAAACATTCCGTGACCGTCTGGAGATTCTTATTCGGTTAAGAAAGATTTCCAAGAGACCATGTAATAGCCACTAAATCTTCAAGGTGTACAAGTTATCAATTTCTAATACTGTAACTTAAATGCGATTAAACAAAATAAACCACCAATAAACAAACAACCCTTTTCTCAGTGGATGATGATTATACTAACGATGATGCAGCTGATAAAGATAATGATGGTGGTGACGATGGTTGTGGTAATGATGATGAAAGTGTTGATGCAAAAACGACGACGCTGATGGAAGGTGTTGAAGGTTCTGATGATGATAATGAATGTGATGATGCAACAACGACGACAATGGTGGTGGTGATGATGAAAGTGTTGATGCAAAAACGACGACGTGAGGGTGGTGATGAAGATTCTGACGATGATGTGTTGATGCAATAGTGACTTCGATAATGGTAGTGATGAACGTTCTGACGATGAAAGTGTTGATGCAATAATGACTTCAATAATGGTAGTGATGATACTTCTGACGATTTTGATAAATGCGTGATTATAATGTTGCTTTTGGTGTTTTCCTGCACATTTTTCCTCCTGGTGAGCAGGAATATCTTGAATTTTTCATATAGAGAGATCTTATCTAACATTTAGGATGCTTCGATTTTAGAAATGCTACCGCTACTATACAAAGAACATTGTAGTGGGTCTTAAAGTTTCATTTGCAAAGTTCAAAATGGAGATCTTTAGAAAATTTTAAAAAATGTAATAAATTTAGCTACATAAACATTACTACTTCACCTAGCCATTAAGTTTTCGTTCATTCTTGCTATGGCGGAAATTTGTTTAGTCAGACTCGTGTTAAGAAAAACTAGCACACAAGTCGGATAAACTTCAAATAAATGTATACAGTATGGGACTACAGTAAGTTTATTAACATCATACCTTGTAAGGGGCCGTCCAAATTTCTTGAAACTCTTCACAAATCTTTCCAAAAAATTAATCGCAATTAGTTATGAATTTTATAACTAGTTACTTTTTAAGAGCAGTGAGGTAGGCTGAACATTTTGGGATCGTCGCCGCGCGGTATCAGGAGCTTACAATCGAGTGTCCACCCTTTATAAGGGTGAAATAACAGTTATTCTGACAAGGAATTAACTATCAAAATTTCAGCTCCTAGAAATTTTAAGTTTTGCTTAAATTATGCCTTGCACTTACTTGCCCAGTTAACTTCAGTAGCTTTCTTAAAATCTACACAATGGTTGCTTTCATTCAACTTGACAAAAAACATTAGGCATTTTAAGCTGAGCCAGGGATTGCAAAACATTCAGGAGTGTCAATGAATTGAGAAATTTTACTCCACTGTCATTTTCATTCGAAAGCATTTAAATATATTCCTTTTCTGACGAAGATTTTTAGTGGAGATGCATCACTAACAAATACTATTTGTTCTTCGACAATAAAAAGTTATGAATGAAGAGGGAAACAAATTTGAAAAACCATTAGTATGTGGCAGAGTTGGCTTCAAATACCATTCTAGTAGTCACAAAAAACCAAAATAAGGTTATTCCAAAATTTTCTTTAAGGCCGAAGCTGTCGGAATGCTCCTGAAAACACTTTTCTTGTCCTAAGATGGTTTGGAAGACTCCAAGCAACCGACAATGTCCTTTTACTTTTTCAAGGATTTAGGTTGGCCATCTTTCGATGAATTTTCCTCCAAACCTTCTTTCACTAAATACTGAATCTGCCCAGGTACCTACACCCCAAAGAAACTAAGAAAATCTGAATGGAAGGAAGGGAGGAATACGGATAGCTGAAAAGTTGGGATAATAAATAAACAGTAGAATTATAAACGACCCAAAATTAAAACCAAGTTACTTAAAAAAAGAGTAACTAACATCTAATCAAAATTAACATTAATTTAATCACATTTTCACATCAATTTTAGTCAACTTATAACATTAATCTAAAGTATTAAAATTTATTTACCTTCCACAACGACATGCAAACAATGAGAAGTCCATCAGTTAGTATAGATAGATGAACTTGATATTTTTACTTTAAAAAACTTTTAAATGTACTATAAATAAAATGAGCGAGAGTAAATAAAGAGAACATAATAAACTAGCAGTCCTTACTCAATTACTTACTTAATCACTTATTTACTTCCTTAACTACCTAAGTACTTGAGGGACTATGTCACGACCTGCGCAAAAGCAGGATTTTTGCCTCCTTGGTTGATTTTCTCACCTGCACACAATATTGGATTTAGGAAACCAAGCCTATTTTTGGCAGCAAACCTTTATGTTCGTATACTTTAGTACTTTGTTTGTCCAGTTACAATTTAGCTACAAACGCGATATCATGATCTCGGACGAGGCGACAGAGTCAGTGGTGGTATAGTTTCCTTCGATGTCGATAAGGTTGCTTTAATGATATCGTGCTTTTTATCCATATACTGTCTAGCAAAATCATTAAATGTTATCTCCACGGCCTATTTTTTTAGGAAAATCACATCACGTGCAAATGCAAAAGCACATGTTCCACAAAATGAACTGCGATTACCAATGAGACTCCAAGTTTTTATCACAAGTTAATTTGCCGATGTTAACAACTACCGTTTAACTGTTAAAACGTTTTGGCACTTTTGCTTGGCATGTCAGTACATTCTTTCGATTATAATCATGACCACTTATATGTTTACTAATTACATAGAGTGCTTAGAGCATTACTTGTTATTTCCGGACAAAGCCACAGTATTTGCAAAACTTGTAGAAAAATATACAAGTTTTAAACTCACAACAGCGTCTACTGTTTTCTTCGTTCTCCTTATAGTGCTACTCACTAGTGCTAATAAAATAATAACAATTCAAAAACTTTTTAAAAATTGTAAAAAATAAAAAAAATAAATAAAAATTAATAGCTGATTTTTGAGGAATAAAGCCGCTTTCCTCCGCTACCAGACCTGGAACCGCTGTGAGCGGACATCACTGCTGACTAATCTAATCGAAATTAGACTGTAATTATCGGATCCACTGTACAAATTTATATTCGTGGATGGCCAAGATCAAGGCGATGAATTCGCTATAAGTAGATCCTCCCGTGAAACCTGTAAAAACTGGACCAATTTTTTTAAGTTCATTCGATGTTGCCGAGCATGCGCAGCTCGTGACATAGCGCCTTTAATACTTATTGACTTAATTTATCTGATCTTGAATGTGACTATTTATTGGTCATGAAAATCTACGACTAGAGAAGAAAGTCATAATGTTAAAGATATCTGAACCAACAAAGTCTGACTCAACATGAGTTCTAAAACCAGAAAGAATTTCAAACATACTTCCTTATTTCTGCATCGCTAAACCCGTCCACGTCCTCTCTCTTGATGGTTCGAGGTCTTCCCCGTTTTCTCTTCATGTTCTCTTTCCCTTCAGTCTCGGAATCATTGTCACTATCAGAATCTGATTTCTTTTTTCTTCCTCTTTTCCTCCTACTACCTTCTTCATCACTGTCACTTCCTGTGCGGCCATAATTCATCTAGAGGCAAAAATCAAATACAATATTGTCATTATACCTTGTTAAACTTTACAAGATATGAAAGGTAATATTGATGTTCAAGTCCCCGGGCGCAGAAGGCACTTAAGAGCTGGTAAGAGCGGCTGAAGGATGATTTGACGTCGGCTGGACTCGAAATTTGTGGGGAACAAAGATCAACACCATGTGACGTCAGACCCTAACAGAAAAAATAACGAAAACGGATACTGAGTGTGTGAGTGAGTGCCGAGTTAAACTTGTTCAATCTATAAGAAAAACTTCAAGTTTTAAACTTGGCAGATGCTCTTAAAGATCGAAAACATTTAGCTTTATTTAACGACATCAAGATTTTTGTTGTTTATGTAATATGTTTTAAAAAAATGGAACCAGGATAATGGAAATATGAAATTAACTTGAAAGTTAATTGATAAGATATTTAACCAAAAACGTCACACTCTTTTCTAAACGGCAATAGCAAATGCTAAGCAGACAAAAAAAAAACAATAATTTGTTTAAAGCTAAAGGAGCATTTCATTATAAAAGCAGGTTCCATCAACGCTCGAAACAGGAGCAATCACGTTTATAAAGTGAACAATCACTAATAGCTTAATGCTTTCGGGGGAGTCAGATTTAATCAAGAGCATAAATAGAATCACTGAAATTTAGCATTGGAATACCATCTAAATATATTCAATTAGATAACTGCCGTCTAGCTGCAGCGAGACAGCATTTTAATCCCGTACTTTATGCATGCCTTCACCAATAGGCCCTTCAAAGGGCAGCTTCATAGAGATTTGAAGTTCTGTCTGTTTTCCGCACTTGCAGCCCTGATGTTTACGGTTGGCTCCCCCGCACTACCGCAGTTAGAACGTGTTTGATCACGCGTTCATGCGTGGTGTGTAATAAACTAACGGGAAAGAGCATTTACCAGCGCTGGGTTGTTCAAAGGTAGATTAAAAATTTATGAAGAATTACAGCAGCAATTGACTTAATTGCTTCTCTCATGAAAAATTACGATTGTTATAAAATACTGTTAAGATTTTCCTAGGACAAACTCGTTAGTCCCAAAACTGCAGTTCAATTAAGACTCTGTAAGATTGGGAACAAAACCATGGGTTAAAAATTTAATCCTGGTTTAGGGCTTATCGACTTTTGAACAACTGGGCCCAGAACAACTTATATAAAAGATACAATAGTGGTGGGATATAAACTAGTACAAATGGTAATATGATTATATCATAAAGTGCCAAAAAGTCAAATTTAAAAAAAAAGAATGTTGGTGGAAATGTTGCAAAACGTTTTTACTTGAAGAATGATGAAATATCTTGTAAAATTGGTGCACAGATTTTTCAGACAGAAAATAGCCATAGCAGAGTTTTGTTTTTACAAGAAAGCTCACATCCCCCATTAAAAAGTCAAATGTTAAGCTCCTTACGGATGTGAATTTTAGGTACAAAAACAGAACACTTGGTTGTTCTTTTAAAAATTAAAAGAAATACTTGATGCTAATAATAGGAAAATATAAAGGAAGTAAAACCCTTAAAAGGTGCCACCATTAACAAGTTGATATACTGCCTGCAACAAAGCTCGACAGCAATTCTTTTATTGCTGGTAACTACTAGTATCAATATAGTTGAAGCCCTAACGTCAGTCTTTTACATATCACTTATGAAATGAATAGTAGCTGATGTCCTTAAGATCTCTAAAGTAACTCCTATTATTACTAAAGGTGGAGGAAAATTTGCATATGTACACTACCGCGGAGCCCTAACTCAACGCTTTCTACTCTCGACCCAGATTTTCAAAAAGCTTGTCTATAAAAAATTAATCCATTTTAACGAAATACAACATTCTCAACGAATACCAATTTGGAGCTAGAAACAGTCACTCAACTGAAAACGCAATCACAGATGCACCAAAACAAAAAAAAAACTCTGAAGAAATCAACCGATAATATTATGTAAACAAGAGGCTTTTTTTTAAATTTTGTCACAGCTTTTGATACTGCAAACCACTCTATCTTAGGAGGCTAGACCATGAAATGCGACGGTGACTAAGTTAAGCAGTTGGGCTAATCAACTCAGCTATGTTCAGGGACGTATTAAATAACCTGTCTATGGTCCATTTCCCCGCCTATAACGTTGCATGGAGACCCATCCTGTTTTTATATATCTGTGCCATTTTCTTGTAAAATATGGTAGCGAGGTGTGTTTTAGCTATGTAAATTGAACAGATATGTAGAAAATGGACCGGCCTCTCACTACTTGAGTCTGCTTTTGACGTCATGGACCAGCAAATTGTATTGTAGTTACCAGCCTTCCATTGCTCGGTCAAGGTGAATCCGGAAGTGACTTTTTAAAACTTTGAACGCAAACTATACCATGAAAAAAAAATCTTAATCGAATTTTTCTTTTGCCATCACCATTAAACGGGTATGGACATACAAAAACCCACAACTGCATGACATATACACTTCAACTTTTTACAAAAAACCCACAATTGCATGACATATACACTTCAACTTTTTACAAAAAACCCACAATTGCATGACATATACACTTCAACTTGTGAATTGTGTAGTACTTCCAAAACGCTATATACCAATAAAATAAATGAGCTGGACAACCTTTAAGAAAAACTGGACTTAATAAGTTTTATCATCGCCGTAGGGAAAGCACAAAATAACGTGAACACGTGACTGCAAAAAGTATCACTGTAGGGTGATCGAAACTCTTGGAGAGCCGATACCTTTTTCACCGTATTTCTCTGCCTCGGAGGCAAATACAGATCTAGCTGTCTCTTTTGTTCGTCCTCCTCTTGTAACTTCTTCCTTTCAGTCTCCGGAATGATGTCATCCCAGGTCTTTTCAATGGAAGCACTACTTTCTGCAGGTTTCGTTACGATCTCTTCCTCTTCCTCGGCCACGGAAAAACTGGCAACCTTCAAGAAGAAATCAATTATTTTAATTTTACTTCATTAAGAGTACTTATAGTTTTAGCGTCTACGAAGAAGTCTTACTTTCTGCTCATTTTAGCACTGAAATATTTTTTATTTATGTTTTAAGATTACAGCGAGTGCCCTTTCAGAATATGTTAGGGTATCAAATAGAATTATTTTTTAGTTCCTAGATCTGTAACGTGTTCTCGCCGATGAATATGTAAAGTCCGACTACACCCAACTTCTATCTTTTTTTGTTTGTCAGTTAGCTAAATTATTTGTTTTGAAAAAGGAAAAATTGTATTATGTTTAGTTTAAGTCGTCAGCTGACCGAATCGATACTAACATATTCGTCTTTTTTTCTTCTAAATTTTCAAATTTGCCGCACAATATGCTGTCTCCATATTCAAATAAAATTCAGTTCTATTAATTATTCTTACAACGCGTGTGTTGCAGTAAAATGTTAGACACACTTTAAATAATGTGTGTTCCTGGAAAACCATTCAGTCATCAATCTCTTCGTTTAATTGGCTTAGATCGTTGTAAGTAGCTGAAGGAACTGACGTAATGAGATTTAACCATTCGCCTGAACAACTAAAAATGTGGAGAAAATTATAGTTTATAAAAGAAGATATAACGAAACACATTTCAACAGTACAAGGGAAAACTCTATTCTTAATTTGGTGCTGTGCACTGGGTGTCACGAGAGGCCGCTGAGTAGATAATGTTGCGAATTGTAAGAGACACCAAATATCCGTCCCACAACAATTGCGAAGGTTCATGGCACAGTTAGGAAGCTATTCAAAGTTATAACGCTTTGTGCAGAAGTGTGCTGGAGTTTCACACAAGCTATAATTCGCTTTAGTTTGTGTCATTTTCAGTGTGCAAGTCTTCGTCAATCTAGTGCGGTTAGCACAATTTTTTAACCAGTAACTAAGGGTATAATTGTGTTCTAACGATATGTTATTCATATGCATAGTATTTTCGATGAAAACTGTATGCTAGAACTTCATACAAGCTGGTACGAATTCATTAAATATCATCTGTTCTCTGTTAAATGAGCCTAACAATGCAAACCGCTCGATCGCGCAGTGAATCTCTAAGATAAGTTCATCTTTCTGAGGTACAAGGACTAGGTATTGAACCGAGTTTGTGACAAGGTTTACCTTTAATTTAGGCCAATGAAAGATTATCTAACACTAACCTTGAACTGAGAGAGTAATTCTTGTCCCAAAGTTTGAGGTTGATCGTCAGAGTCTCTAGTTTCTGCTCTTTTTAGTATTTCATCGATATCCATTGCCTGCAAGTAACAGACAAAACAATTTCATTTTTTTCCTTTACTATTTTCCATCACGTAAATGCCTTTGTCTACAGTCTTTTCTGATTTTCCAAGGAAACATTTTAAGGCCCTCTTCCCAGCTTGCCTCGGTCAGCAATTGGTTCCCTGATGGTTGCTTTAACTACCAAAATCCTTTTCCTCTACGCACCGCATCCATGTTTTTCTTGGTCGACCTCCTGACCTTTTTTCTTTTATTTCTGAATCAAAAACTAGGCTCCATCTTCCCTGTGAAGCAAATGTCCATACCACCTTAACCGCCTCCTTCTCTCACAAGCCCCTACAGATATTGTAAATATCAACTCCAGTCTGTTACAAATGCTTTTACCACTTGAAACCCGATCAGAAAGCTTAACTCCACACTTCGTTCTGATCACGCTATTAAACTTTACTAAATATTAACAAAATTTTTAAAGTGACATTGATATTCACTAATGAAGCTAAAATCATTTTCCGAGCCTCCTGGCTCACTGGAGCTTGTGCGTGTCTCTGTGTTAAGCGGATAAGAGTTTCACTCTCCCTGGACTGAAAACTAATCCATTGCAATTCAATGCTGTTACACATTTACCGACCTCCCAAGAATGGAAGGCTGAATTAGTGTTGGCAGAAATGAAGGTCACACAAATGCTCAAATCTAAGCAAGATGGGAGATTCAGAATGGTTCCCATCATAACCCATCGCATCTCCCACACAAACAAGCACTCACTTTTTGGTAGCAGTATATGAGTATCGTTTGAGGGGAATGTAATGACAGGGTGGCCCTTTTTCATTTTTCTGGATCCACCACTGGCCAGTAACAAACTACAACAAAAAGTACTTTCTATCCCCTTGCCTGTAATTGATTGTCATGTTCCTCGTCTCCTTCCTTAAATAGCTCTTCTGCTCCAAACTTTAAGATAGCAGAGAGTTCTTCCTTGTTGAATGGGTTTGTTCTACAACAAAGAAACATATATTGATTTGTTTGTAAGCATTGCACTCAGGTTTGCTAATAATGAAACAACTTTTGGTTAACGAATATTCAACATATCACTTTAGAAACGTGACAATGCGTTATTCTCGCCGATAGCCATAGAACGCGACGCACCCACGTGGAAAAAGAAAGGGTTACTACGGAAGCATATAAGACCAAAACCATAGCTACAAACTGAAATAAGTAACTGAGCAAAGGAAAACCGCTGGTAGCTTTGTTTGTACAGCGCCAATCGTACGTGTAGGACACTAGGGTTCGATTTCATGCCAGACCTACGCTCAGGGTCTTAAGAATTAAAGGAGAAGGCGCTACCTTTGCTATAACAACTTCAAATCGATATAATTTCATGACTTAACCGCTCAGCCAGTCTTTCGACCCTCTACTGCGACATAAAAAACACACACACACTACTTATTGTAGTGTGTGTGTGAATTCTACTGATGGCGCTCACATTGTCGTTCTGTAACTGTATCTTGGTCCATCACCTCTTGGCCTTGAAAGTAACATTGTGTCAAGTACAATAAAAAAATACATCTTGTTATTTTTACAATGAAAAACGATCTTCCCTCTCTCCAGAAACTTTGAAATCCCTAGATCAACCACAAATAACCAATACAAGTCGCACCAAACATTTATTTAAAGAAAATATGTACGGCCGCAAGGACTTGTGGGTTGGTGCAGAAGAGATGGAGGCTGTCTGCACTTCAACCTCGTTTTCATGTTGACACTGTTAGAAAAGTTTACAGTGTGTCATAGGAAATATATCTTAGCTCTAAGAACTGTCACTCTACTTTTCTGCAACCTTTGATTTTCCTTTGTTGGATCACATCGTTTTTTATTATTCGAAATATTTGAATGAAATACAATAAGAAGATAAAACCTCCTTCACTTACGTAGAAGGTGCAGTGTTGGTCTTTGATAGAACCTTTCTTCCTGTTGTATCCATTCTCTGAATCACCAAATGATCGAGCACCATCTTTCTTTTTGCACGCTCAATGATATCTTCCTCAACACTTCCTTTGGTTACAAGTCTGTATATGTTCACCTGTAGTTAAGAAATAATTACTGCGGGCCGTGTTTCAATGGCAGTTATAAGAAATGATATGATCAAAAGATCTTGCATTTAAGAAACTAGTAGCAACTTTATTCAAAGATGGTGACACATAACAGTTTGCACTGATAAACTAGTGGCCCTCAGCTAAAAATTAAA
>ERZ1740055.208-NODE-208-length-13239-cov-7.179763_pt1 | contig 13239 bp, 4 predicted proteins | sample MGYA00581747_ERZ1740055 | MGnify/ENA primary metagenome ERZ1740055 (study PRJEB43018, sample SAMN04849739) | marine metagenome | isolation source: floating plastic debris | place: Pacific Ocean | collected 2008-08-28 | study: EMG produced TPA metagenomics assembly...
GCAGATGCTGGTACTCATTTACCTACCCCGGAAGGATGGAAAGCTGAGTTGGCATGGGCAAAAAAGAAGGTTGCACAAATATTTGAATCTTGGCAAAGCTGGGGAATGAAATGGGAACCTTGTGGTCAGAAGTCAGAGGTATTACCAACTGTGCCAACCATGCCTGCTGGATTGAAAACTGTTTTATTAAAACCAAAAGTTGAAAGCATATAATGCTTGTGGGATTTGGTTTAAGTGATAAACATCAAGTACAGATAGAGTAGCACATACTGCACGTGGTACAGTAGTACAGTAGCAAATGGAACTTGTGGCCACCAAGATGGGCCCTAAGGCCACACTGTTTAATCTAAACAAACCTCGAATGCAAGAGGCCGAGCATAAAGTCTTCAAATACTGTTTATACTCAAGAGATACTAATAATAGAGATGCTGCATACTATAATTATTGTTAGCTTCTCAGGATGTTAAATCTACAGTAACTCGCAAGCCGTTTATACATTGCCAAAAGTCATCCAGTTTTTTAAACATTTTCAAATTGCCACACTACGTACTGACTTGTCCAAACAACAAGTTGAGTTTCCCATTGACATTAATCAGGTCCATAGTTTTCTATTCAGATCTTGACAAGATTCGTTAAATCTTAACAAAAACTCATTAAGTTTCTTATAAATTTCAATGAAAACTCAACATTCGTTTGCTCCAAATGGCATACTTTTTCTGTTACAGGCTGCCATGTCCAACTTGGCTGCTTCAAGGGTGAAATGGAAACCTTTACTTGTGACTTTAACAAAATTATTAATTCTTGAATAAGAAATTCTTGTACCCAACAGATCGAATTCCTTCTTGACAATCAGAAAAGAAAACTTGATTACATTAATTTCTTTTGACTAAAGTAACTTGTCAACTAGAAGAAGTGACAAAAGATGAAAGTGACATCCTCAAAGTATTGAAACAGCTCTTTGTCCATGTGAAAAGTATCCATGGCCAAAAATGTCATAGAAAGAAGTCAGATCTGTCCACGGATTCAAATACCATCCATCTGAAGGCTCTGAATACTGCAGTGGGAAACTCAAGTAATTTGAGAACATGTTTAGAGAACTGGATTACTTTTCGCAGTAACAGCTTGTCACAGAGCATCTCCGTGCTGCGGGTTATTGTACTTAACATCTTTCAACAACTTTAAAACAAATGTACTGTACCTTATCTTTGGTCTTCCGCCAAGGAAGTTGACCAATGGTAAACTCCAACATCATGTAAACAAAAGACCACAGATCATCATGCCGACCCATTTCCTAAGTGTTATAAAATAAGAAAACTGACAAAATTTGTTACAGTTAATGGTTCATGTTAGCAGTGGCATGGTTGGTACAAAATTTCTTGCTCTAAACTGCCTGCATAATCATTGGTTTGAATGTCCTATCTCTGCTGAAACATTCTGTGTTGCCATTTTTTCGCTAAATTTGATTCAGCTTGCCATTGCTTAAAATGAAAACCAACTTCTTAGTTTTAAATGTAGTAATGCTGTTACAGTCTACAGAAAGAATAAGTCCTTCGTGCTTCATCATTAACTTTTACTTGTACATAATAATAAATCTATATACATTATATATTATATACATTGGTTGAAAAATTAAAAATGACTTCATTGATTCTCTGTAACTCTCTGAGTTTCGTGCCTAAGCACTCGTCAGACAGATCTTTATTTAATAAAAACATACCTCCTTATATAAAAAATTAGATAAGTAGTTAATTAATTCATTAGTGTGATATTCTATTCTAGGTGTGAAATAAAGACTCTATAGAGCTATTGTTGGTGATTTGTGAAATTTTTACAATTATAGATATATATATATATATATTAGGGTTTAAAATTACCAGTCGCCACTCGCCATTTGCGACCGTGAAACGAAAATTGGCGAGTGTTTTTTGGGCCTAAATCTGCCCTTTGGCGAGTACAAAAACATGTCAAAATGTTGTTTTTCTACCTTATTTTCACGTTGATTTTGCAATTGGTCCCTAGATTTTCAAGCCCTAGGGGCCACCTGGCCCCTTGGCAAAAATTCTAATTTTAAACCCTGTATAAATTATATATAAATTATATATATTTTTATATTAGATAGATAGATAGATGGATGGATAGATAGATATCTTAATAGCTAAACCCTCAACACTAACAAGTTTCCCAGTAGAAAGAGTGATATCATGGTAGAACTAAAACTTACCTTGCTCTCATGAGCATTTATAGAAGCATATCTTACAGTGCCACGGAAACCAGCTGAACTTCTTGGCTAAAGATTGAAAAAAACAATGTCAACATTTAACAATGTGCCACCAGAATTTTGTAAAGTTCTTAAATCATACACAACATTTGAGTGAAAATAATATGATCTCTTATGATGCACCAATGAGAATAAGAATCATTCAAACCAAAATTCAAGGTAGCTTAAAAATCAAAGATTTACAGAAAGCTAAAATCGAATTTGAGTGAACAGTATTTATGTACAGTAGCAACTAAATGTAGATTTAAAGCACATGCTAAAATTTAATAAAAATTAATAACTGAACAGAGCTTGTCATTTGCATGACAAAATGTGAAAACTGGGCTTCAAGACAAGCAGCTAGGCTGGGGCCATCCTCATAGTAACACTAGATTTCTATAAGGATTGCATAGCCCATAAATTTAAAAAAAATTAAAATTATTAACAATTATTCACCAAAGTGGAAGTGAATAGTGGTGGATAATTGTTTTAGTATATACCACACAAGCTAAATAACTAGCGTACCAAAGAATGACTTTATTTGTGACATTTTGAAACCAAAGCGAAACGGGAAGCCATTTTGTTTTTCTTCTGCTGCTCGAAGGTGAATTATCACCTTGAAGCTAGCCAATCAGCATGCACGAAAAGTACTATTCACTTTTGTAGTATAATTTTTTATATACTAATGGCATTTAATGCCCTTTCCTATTGAAGGAGCAATACAGTAAAATAACTAAAGGGTTTGAAAAATACACAATGATCAGTACAGTTTAAAACAAGAAGGCTACATTCTTTGTATGTCAGTAGTACTAAAAATCATGTCACTGAATAGAAATGACAAGAAAGCAGCTTTAAAACAGAAGGATCTTAGTTTAAAACAAGAAAGTGTAAGTTGTTCAGTGAAAATTGGAAAACTCAAGAGAAGTTCACATTTTGTTGCATGCATTAACTAGGCAGGGGTGGGGTGGTTGGTGCAATTGGTGTAAGATCTCTGCCTTCCCACCACACTTTTTCCCAGTTTGATCACCTGCTCTGCCAAGGTTTGAATATTAATTAGTGTGACATTTTTTCCAGTCTAAACTAACTCAGCTTTCCATCTTTCAGGGAAGGTAAATAAGTATCAGCGGCCGCTGGGAGCTAAACTACAATGGGTTAGTGTCCCATCCATAGAGAGTCAAAGACTCTCATCCGATTAACACTACAGAAACCAGAAACAAGTGCCTGCTCAATGGGCCACTTGGCTCTTAAAGGATTTAGCTTTATATTTAAAACTAGGTTGCTATTCAACCAAAATCAAAGGGAACTGTGAATGAGTCGTGGATACATTAAAATTGAACTATTTTGCAAATACCAAATGGTTAAACCTCCCTTTACAGCAACACATACAGTTTAAAGGACTTGAATTATTTTGAATGGATGGTTTTGGGTGAAAAGTCATAAGATTTTATTTTGATTCTAAACTTAAAAAGAAACTTTTTATAAAATATGACTGTTCTTCAGCAGTTGCATCATACAAGTTAACTTGCTTCTCGAGATGCTCGTTGCTGCATTTGCCATTACTTCATTAAGTAAATAGAACAGTTCTGGCATTATTTCAGAAAGTCGATCTCAGTTGGTCTCATGTTGAATTATCAATTTTGTTTACATCTGAGTGAGTGACAAATTTGCAAATTCTGACCCACAGCAATAGTTGTTCCTACACTTAGCGTATCCACGACTAAAAAAGAATTTGCCCTGTCAGTGAATAAAAAAGAATTCTCATAATTTTATTGAGATTTTTTGTCATTCTGGTTATAAAACAAAAGGGATTCAATATCTATCTCATGGAGGAGTGCCATTCTTCATTATTTTATGTACTCACTGTTTAAAACTATTCAAAAAACAATTCAAATGTTGTATGTATAACTTACAGGCCTGACTGTGCCATCACTTTTAGTAAACTGCCGAGCTAGTCCAAAGTCCAACATGTAACAGGTGTGGTAGTTCAAGGGAGTACTCCCCATGGCAAAATTGGACTGCAAGCAAACACATCAATTGCACATCAGTGATTGGTTGATAACAACAAAAATGAAGGCATAGCTGACCCTTAGTTTTAATGCCAGTTGCTTTTATTCATCTAGGGCAACAGATGACCAGCCATCTCTTATACCTTGTCTACTTGTAACTTGATGCAAAAAAGACTTTCACAGAATTGCTTATAAATGCCTTTTATATTCAATAATGAGAAAATTATGTTCACTGTGATTGCTGAAAAGTTTTTAATGAAGTACACTGTATAAATTAATTAGATTAAAATTTATAATTTTGGCCAAAATTTCTGTAAATAAACTTCATGTACATACAATGACATAAACAAACGCTACAATTAAACAGTATTTTATGATTTGTGCTGGATGCCCACCTCAAGTACAACTCTTTACTATTGAAAGTATGAATCATTTTATTTACATGAAGTTTATTTACAGAAACCAAACCAAAATTCTATTATCCAAACCCTTGTGGTACGTAGCACCAACTCATTCTTGGCAAAAATCAGAGATCAATAATGATAAAAACACCAGCAAAAGTTTATGCACTATATTTTGATTGTAGTGAAAGGCAAAATGCTTGTGGGATGTGGTTATAACCATGATAAACATCAATTATTATCAATAGCACAAACACGCTTAGTAGCTAAATTTAAGCCCCTAGTAAGGGTACTATGGCTGCTTTGGTAACAGGCTTTAATCCCCAAAATCTACCATAAAAATGAGTGAGTTTGAATGCTAGCACCCATAGCTACCAACAAGGCCAAAGTGGCTATTTTAGTGTCTTCAAGTTAGCTTCTCGCACAAAGTATATTTTCTAAATGCTTAGAGAATAAACCTGAAAACAGAACTTCGCTTGTTCCCCAGGGCAGAGATCTCCGTAAGCCCTGGTGACCGGCGAAAATCGCCAGCTTGTCATCCTGGCTGCACCGGCTACTCAGATCCAAATTAAAAAATAAATGGAAGGCATTTGCATGCTTTTATAAATTCCTCTGCTGGCCACTCCATTTTATTCTCCTTCTACTCCAAAATTTGGGGAGAACCCTGCCAGGGGCAGTTTTTTCCAAAGTTAGTGGCTCCAGACGGTAAAATGAAAAGAAAGCCCAACTTACTGGTTTGATATCTCTGTGTAAAAACCCAGCTTCATGGATTGCACGTATTGCCTTTAACATCTGCACACCAAGTCGAAGTGAAGTGCTATGAGTAAAGACACCTTTTGGTTGACTACGCCTTTGATCAGCAAGGTTTGGACCTTGAAGTGCCATGACAAGATAATTGAACCTCTCATTTCTACCACAACTTACAAACTTGCATACATGCTTAGAACCTATGGAAAATAAACAAGAACAGTTATTTAAAATCTTTACACCTGTATTAACTTGAAGTCCCTATATTGCTATTTTTTTTTGTCTTTTCAATAAAGAGTAGAACCTTTTAGTAATACTAAATGTTGAAAATTAAACAGTTTATTGTGGTTCCCTTTATGTTCTTTGAATCTTAAACTATGCAGCCAAATAAGATAGTTTTGGGACTGCTGTCATTTTTTGACCAAGTATTAATTCCATTATGAAGTCCTGGTGTGATGAAGTAGGAGAAGGTACTTGTGCAGCTTCCGATTGAATATTAACACTGACTGTCAACACACAATTTCATTCATTTATGGTCTAAAACATGACGAAGAAGAGAAATTCAGTTTGCTGCTACATCACAGATACCAGTCCCCTACTGCTCAGATAAATTTAAATTCCAAACTTCTTCTGTTTAAAAAGCCTACTTAGGTGCAGGATTTTTCTTCAATTTTTTAAATTCTGAGTTCACAAACAACAATAGTTTTCATCTAAAAGTTAAAAAATAGTGTATTTTGGTTTGTAAAATTCATTTTTAAAGGCAGTTGTCTGTCTATATTATAAATCTACAAGTAACCTTTTAAATAGATATCTGAACAGACATAACTAGAATGCTGCTGAAAATATATAGCAAAACAGTTACTATTCATCTGCAGGATACATAAAATTCCATGCAATTCTACAATTGGTTTCGGCTCCATTAAATCCTGTACCAATTAAATACCACTGCTTTTCTAACTATCAATGACACCTGCAGCTATGAACAGTAATGCAGAGACTGGTTTTAATTAAAAATGCTTTGATTTCTTTCTGGTACTACTACAACATACCTTGAAGTTTTTTCAACACAGCTACTTCCATTTTTAAGACCTGCTTCGACTGGTTTGCCGACTCCAATTTCATGGCTACAGCCTCTTTGGTAACTAAATCTAGAGCTTGATAGATCTCTCCTGTTGGGATCAAAATAAATCATTAATAATCAGGAATCCTGTCAGAGACTTTTATAAATTATTTGTTCTACCAGGAGGATGGTGATGACGATGATGATTATTAAAGTAATTAAAGTAATACAGTCACACTGTTCAGGGCATCTGGCAAAGTGCAAAAGTGCGATTCTGCACTATTTCGCACTATCTTTGTTTTTTCACACTTTTCTTCACTTTTGATTTATAAATATTAGAGAAAAAGACATTAAATTACAAAATTAGCATTTACTAATTGCATTTATTTGATAGACTAAGTTTCAGAAACAAAATAATTCATCGAGCATTGGAGCCCAAAACCCGTTACAAAAGCCAACCAAAAGTAAAATTGAAAGCGACTGCAAAATTGTCAGGCAATGATGGTAAAATTCGAGTGAGACTGGGCACCAAGCTATCCTTTCAAAACAATATTTTATTGGCAAATGGCTTTGTTGCTAAAGCCAATCAGATCTTTGGTTTTATACAGTGCAAAGCAGTTTTCAATAATTTTTATATGTTATTTTCAAAAAAGTGATTTGATGTAAAAGTGTGGCAAAGATTTTTACCATTTGCCAATGCACTGAAGCTGTTGCATGCAAGAATTTCCAAATTCTGTTGTTTTTTTGACACTTATATGTCATTATTTACAACTTCTGTATGTATTGTTGTGTTGATTGAATTGTTTTTTGGAAATTTGATAATATGTGCAAATTGATAGCATAGTAGAGTTAATTTCACTTCAGATTTTAATACTTTAAAATAAAATTATGACATGATCATCTTTATTTTGTGATTTTTCCCCAGTTGATTTAAATAACTGGGACATGTTTTGTTACTGGTAAAATGCATTGCAAAAATCATGTTTATATTACTTAATTTTAGTAAGAATAAAAACACTTTTTTGAGTTCCAAACCAACTGAAGAATTCCGCACTATTTCCACACTTTTGATCTTTTTTCCTACACTTTCGATCTTTTTTTCTGCACTATCTCCACACTTTTCACAAAAATTTCCGTACTATTTTCCATTTTTTTCCGCACTTTACCAGATGCCCTGCACTGTTAAATCTAGAGTCTGGTGTTCATATATTGAGCCAGGTTGATCTGTATACATTATTGATAACCAATGCAAGTGGAATGAAGTTCACATTAATGCAGGCTTACCTGTGAATTCAATTCTACACCAAAAATATAATTTTATGTTGCTTATAAATTATTACCATGAACACCCTTTGTCAGTCAAAAAAATATATTTTTTTTCAATTAATAGGTATCATTGAGGCCACTATAATAATTTATAACTTCCATACACTAATTATGGACTTCTTTTAGATGATTCATGATTTTTATCATAATTATTGTAAATAAAAATGATTAGCATTCTTTATCTGTATTTGTTTTGAGTATTTGTTTACAATATAGTTTATATTCTATTTATTTCAGAGGATTTATAAAGAAACTAAAAATCTATTTTTGGCAACTTGTGATAACTTGTAACACATACTTCTAATGATCCTGAAGTTTCTTTACCAATATCACAATAATTAAAAATATTTAAGATATATGTTTCAAGTGTTTGCATAAACTAATGAATTCAATTTGTATTGTGGTCAGACAAAAGATATATGTTGTTATATGTTATATATATGGTTTTCTTACAAAAATAATCATGGGACATTCAAGTCCCTATATTTGACCATTCACATGTATGTATTTATATTTGAAAAAATTGTTTATTCTAATTATTTTTATTTTTAATATATGTAATATCATGACAGACTCATAATGACTCAACCAAAAAGGAAAAGAACTACTTCATACAAACATAATTATTTGTTTGAGCATCTTTGTCATAGTTACTAAGATTTACAAAATGCTCAAAGTAGAAATTTCTAATGGTGTATTAATTTTACTTTGGATATGTTTGATAAGAAGGTACAAATTAATTAATACCTAACCAAAAAATTATTATATTATAACAATTCTCATTCTGTTTTAAGAAATATTAAAAATAGTAGTCAAGACAGTACACAGAACCCATTCACTATCAAACAATTTCATCTATTCTATTATTTCAATTGAAAGTAAAAATACTTACCAAACCCGCCACCACCAATTTTCTTTGTCTATAATGAAAGAATAGTTCTTATATTTTTTACAAACCTTTTATATTAATAGGCATAAATACTTTGTTCTATCTTTTAACTTTAGTTTTTTCAACCTTTAAATTATATATCTAGGTGTGACAACTTAAGACCATTTTTTGTTGATGATCATGTTTGTTAGAAGCATAAAAATCTCCTTCAATATTAAAAACACTTATATTTACTTTACCTACAGTATAACGTGCTTTCAAATTCCCATGTTTGACTTATTATCAAAAACAGACTAAACACTCTTAAATTTTGCTGTAACAAGCAATAATTAATGCATTGGTTCTCGTGCAAAAATTTTTTTTTTGTTTTTTTATGGCGGAGGGAGGGGGAGGAATAGAATTAATTTTTTTCAAAAAATGAAAAATTGCTGAAATTCTCTCCGAATATATTCCACATCCTGAGATTTATGGTTAATTGTCGCCCTAACAATTATGGTTTGGGAATAATTTTAATTATTTGTCATTTTAAGAACTCTAGTATAATTTTTTATGTGCAATATAGCTTTTGTATTTAAAAATACTACTTTTGTTTTTTTTGGAAGATATTTTAACTTCTGTCATTTATCTTGTAACTTAAATAAAAACACAACAATTTTATATTTTAAAATTTTTTTCACAAATGTAACACTTAACAAATATTTCCAATGATTAAGACTATAGCTAATTTTTCACATACAGTAATAAAAATGACTGTCAAGGCAAAGCACTTTAATAACAGCACTTTGACCTTAAGCAGTTCACATGACCATGTAAAACAATGATGATTTGAACTTGTATAAAGGATGTTACTCAAACTTTCATACCTTGTACATTATTTATTAGTATAATACTGAGCAAAGTTTCTGGTATACAGGTAGGAATGCATTTCAACAGTCCATCATGAAAACAGACTCTAATCAATACAATTTTAAAAATATGTCTTGAACACGACAATCGATGACAATATTACAAACTAAAGTCTAAAGAAGCAAAAAGGACATCAAAATTAAAAACACTCTCAATTAATATGTTCTACAAATTGTTTCTTTGGAATTTATAGCTTTTTAAAAAACATACAGCAAACAATTGCAGTCAACAATGCCAATGGTTGCAACGACGACAATGCAGTCTAAATTAAAGGAGAATAAATTCAGATCATTTGCAGACCATAAATCACGTTATGTCACAAAAATATATAAGTGCATTTTTTTTAATTTTTAGAAGAAAAATATATAATTTTCAGCAAATTGATATTCCCAATTGCAAGTCGGTATGTTTCACAGAAGCAAGATTGAAATAACGCACAGTGATAAAACGAAATAACCTGGTTTCCAGGAAAAATCTGATGACAATCGTGTTGTTTGCTTCTGTCTTTCGTACTCATTAACAGGAAAAGGTGTGAAATTTGCTGTACAACTACTTCAGCATTCTCCGATCCCACAACCATTTTACTACCACAAAAATGTCGCTAGTTTTACGGTGTATGACCGGCGTGAACGTAAAGACAATGTTTAAGGCAAGTTTAATTTTTCCTTTCCCACGCGATGACGAAAACGAAACTCCAACGCTTCCGCCAGATTGCAAACGTGTTCACCAAACTTCCAAAGCAAAACTCGAAAACTAGCGTCGATTTTACTTTAAAGACTGGAGACCGGGATTTTTTTTGAACACTTAGCTAAGATTTTAAAAGCCGGCTGTGTCGCAGTTAAGGGACAAAACATTTTTCCTGGTCTTTTGTAGTAATGTATCAACCGGCATCCACCACACGAAATTGTGTCAGAACAATTTAAAATAAAACTTTATAAAGTAACGGAGACAAACAACTACATAACTTAGCATAGGATGATCTGTGACACATAAGCAGAAGCTGTGTTTGCGCTTCAAAGTCTACTTACAATTTTCCATCGTTGCCTCACAACATCTGATTCCTTTAGCAAATCCGTCATGGCACACAGCAGTGAAAAAGGGTTATAACTTTCTCATTCTCCTTTTTACCAGGAAAATGAATCTAAACGCAAAATGGAGAGAACTGCTTTCCATTCTAAAATCTAAATGTCAGCCAAACCAAACTTCCTAATGCATTGCGCCATTGGTAAAAATGTACTAAAGCATTTATAAGATGCCTCATCACAGCTTGAACTATTTACGGACTGTCTGATTCTTCGAGCCGTTGCAGCAGCCTCGTTTCCACATCTTATGGTCTGCGGTTGATAAAAAAAAAACAAAAGCCTTCAAACTTATTATCCAGCGGAGTGTTACTAAAAAAAAAAAAAAAAAAAGATGACGGAAAATAGGGGATAAAAGAACCGGCTATCTAATAATGCAATATCGAGAAACTTTTCTTTATCTGACTGCTCCCAGCAATTTATACAACAGGGAACCTCCGAAACTGGACTAAAAACTAGACAGGCCTAGTAATCAGGCCTAGCTTTATTTTCTTGGATAGTTATGATCACTTTGAAAGACTTCTGTGGTGCTCGAAACTCAACTTTCATTTTTGTTGTCTGGAATAAAAACAACTTTGGTGCGTGCTTCGAGGCTTTAACATTGATTTTCCCAGCAAATCTACTTCTTGCTGTTTCAAGTGCCATATTCTGCTTCAGCAGAAGTGGAGTTTATCCTCGAGGGTTTCCGATCACTTTTCTGACATGGACAAAACTAATATTGTCTTCGTTGAGTGTTATGGAAATCGTAGTCGAAACGTCGATATCTGCTTTTCTCGAGTCGCCACTGTCACCAGTTTATTTATTTATTAATGCAATTATAGGCCTAACATGGATACTAAACAGTGTTGCATTGTGGAAAATGCGTTATCTGTTCTTCACTAGGGTGTATCTGCCTGACATGCAAATAGTTTTTACATTTCTTGTAATCTGTTCGACAACTTTGCAATTTTATTCAGTTGTAGTGAAATTTGAAGCAAATGAACTTGGAGACAAACATCAAATCGTCCAAAGTTGTGGAACAATTACTAGGTTTGCTATACAAATACTTTATGTAATATTGTTAGTGCCTTGTGTAAATACACGTTCTATTTACCAGAAAGCACTCAAACAAACAACTTCTTCAGCATCTATTCAAGCAGGTACTTCAAGTGAAAAACGGCCCCTGCTGCATTCATCATCCATTCACGTGTTGTACAGTGGGCATCATCATGAACATTCTCTTGGAATCGCTGAAGACGGGTCAAATTTTTTTTCAAAGCTTGTTTTTTGGTGGGTGAAACCACTCATGGTTAATGGCTACAAGGGTAAACTGCAACAGCCACACGATTTGTTTTCACTTCCAGAAAGTCTCTCAACAAAGAAAATCAAAGTGTTATTTTTTAATGTACTCTTTGATACAAAGCTATGTGATTCTAAAAAGTCATTGTCAAGTGATACCTTTGAAGCAGATGTGAGGATTAAGTACAGTGATAAAAAAACTCTAGAGAAAGACCATTCACATTGTGAAGGGCAGCAAAGAACCCTTTTAAGTGCTCTTCATCATGCTTTTGGTCTGCAATATTATTCTATTGGTTTATTGAAGTTGTTTGGAGACTGCCTCAGTTTTGCTGGTCCCCTTCTTCTCCATGCAATAGTCTCGTTTATGGAAAACAGAAATGTAAGTTATTACAATGAAATGATAACAAAATATTGATAATAGTAATAACATTGATAAATATAATATTTAAGTATTGGAAATGAGTTAAAGAATAGTATTTTGTTTTTATCTTTGCCTCTCTGTTGAATTTCGTTTTCTTTTTTCCTGCAGGGCTGAGTTGTTTAAAGTTGGGCTAACTTTAATTCTGGGTTAAGCAAAAATTACAGCAACAATTGCTTCTCTAGGGAAAAGATTATGGATCATACAAAATACTGTTCGGGTTTTTCCTTGGAAAAATCATGTTAATCCCAAATTTACAGATCAAATCCAGCTCTGCCAAAGTTTAAAACATTTGAATGTGCAATTTTCTTTCCCACCTAAGCTAACTCAGCTTTCCCATCTCCTGGGGTAGGTAAATGAGTACCAGGGTCTGCTGGGAGCTAACCTGCAATGGATTAGTATCTGTCCAGGAGGAGTCAAAGACTCTCATCTGCTTAACACTACAGAACCCAGAGATAAGCACCAGCTCCATGCCTCGATGCCAGATGTAAGGTCGATGACCCAATATAAACAAATGAAACTATAGCAAAAACACAAACTCAGAAACACTGTCTGCCGTACTAACTGTTTTTCCAGTAATCCCCCCTGACCATACTTTGCGGGCAAATTCTAATACACTACAGATGTTTCAATTTGCCATTTCATTGATTGATTCAGAGGTCAGTACTAATCCAGCTGACAAAATACTAAAGGTTGCAGTATTTATGGAAAAAACAAAATTGAATAATACTTGTACAGACAAAACAGTTCAGTCACAAATAGACTTGGGGATTTCTGATTGGAGACCCAGGTTCAAATCCCCGATTTGGACTACTGAATGAATTTGTCCTCGGTGATCCCAGGGGCAAATTCACCATGCTTTGTAAATAGCC
>ERZ1740055.209-NODE-209-length-13238-cov-7.476750_pt1 | contig 13238 bp, 4 predicted proteins | sample MGYA00581747_ERZ1740055 | MGnify/ENA primary metagenome ERZ1740055 (study PRJEB43018, sample SAMN04849739) | marine metagenome | isolation source: floating plastic debris | place: Pacific Ocean | collected 2008-08-28 | study: EMG produced TPA metagenomics assembly...
ACTGCGTACACACGCCTGATAGACTCTTCCCTTGGTTGACAGTGGTAATGTTCTGCTGGTCAGTAATGGCAGAAGTTCCCTAAACTTACTCCATATATTTCTAATTCTTGCTATCACACCAGCACTGGCTCCTCCTTAAATACATATTGTTTATTTCTTTTATGTTTTAGTCAGTGTTTTTTAGCAACATGGTACAAAGTATTATTTTCAGGGCTTTGATTTTCTCAAAACAAAATTGATTAAATTTTTAATTTCTATCAAAAAGCTAATTTATAAAATCCTGCAACTGACTAAATTAAAAAATAATTGTAATTTATAGAACGAAATTTTTCCTCTCAAGTTGAATGCTCAGAAAAAATTCTGAGTCACTGACGGAAATCTAAACTGCAACCCTCAGATTACTGGTAAGATGCTCTACCCACTGAGCTACAGAAAACACATGGGAGCTGCGCTTTTTGCATTGGACAAACATCCCAGTGGGTGGAGCATCTGACTGATAATCAGAGGGATGTAGATTCGATTCCAGTTAGTGACCCAGAATTTTTTTCAGAGAATACAACTTCAGGAGCACTTTCTTTCTATAACTTTATACCAAGTAGCAAACTTCCATATAGAATTACTAGTGATTTGCTATAAAAATGAATGTACAAAAATTTCAAAAAATCTACAAAAAATTTATGATCAAACATCAGTTAAAAAGTTTCTAGGGTTTGCATGAAAAAATTAAGAAATATATGTCAATTAACCATAACTAACTAAATTTCTTTGTTTGTCCAAAACAAATGAAGACAAGCATTCTTACTGCAGGTACCTGATGGCTCATGTATACTGATTTATAAGTCGAGAAAGTTAATGCTTTAACTAAGAGATTTCATATCTCAGCCAATAAAGAGACACAATTAATGGCAGAAAAAAAAAATCCTGCAGCATCTTGGGCCGAAAAAAAATCTTGCAGAGAAAAAATGTTCAACCCCCCTCCCAATTCCCCATCCCCTCTCAAATATCTAATGGTCCGTCCCTAAGAATACACGGCAGCCGGTAAGGTTGAATTACATGTTGATAAAATTAGTTATAATAACAAAAATTAATTCATATATAATTCATATTAAAATCTTAAAATTAAAAAATATATATAAAGAGACACAGATATGGTGCAACTACTGTAAACATTTGCAAGTTCTTGTTGATTTAGAGTTATACTGTACCATAAAATGTTCAAAAATGTTTAAAATAAGTATGTTACTTCACTCTCATTAATATAAACAACTCACTCTACTGTTCTCACTATACTCACTATAGCTGTTTGATTTCTTCATACATATAGTGTGACATTATTTTAATTAAAGCTTTCAAAAGACATATCCTTTGACATCTAGTAAGTGTTTTGGCTAACAAAGCATTTAAAATAAACTGACTGTAAATAGAAATCTGATCTGAAAACAGAAACCATAATGAAAGGTTGCTTCCAAAAACAAGCCAAGTCGCCCTTTGCCACTCAGAGCCAGTCAGCTGTAAAAGATCTTTTAAAACTTATGAAAATGGTTCCTGTTCAAGCCAGTAACTATTAAATATTTAAAAATTTAAAAACAATTTACTTTAAAATTTCTGTCTGCAAAACCAACCATAACGTTTTATAACCCAGACTTAAATATACTCTGTTTTAATCAAAAATATCTGCATGAACACTTTTGAAAACAAGTGACTGACCCCAAAACTGTTATGAAATATTTAGAACCAGCACTTTACAAGTACTGCAAATCAACAAACTTGAATAAGTTGATTAGAATTTAAGCAAGAAGCATTAATTTTTTACTCCCCTGTATAATAGCTGTCAATTATATCAAGTGTCACTATAGATCATCAGTGTGAAGATCAATTTTGTACTTACCAATAATGAGTAAAGATATTTTTTTTAAATTCAAATATGCTATCACATTTAAATTATATATACTAATCTTCTATGTAGTGAACAAGTAAAATATCTATGGAAAAGCCAATTAACAATAAATTTCACTGGCTTTAATAAAATTAGCATTAAGCACTGATGTTGCAGTTGACCCTGTTCTTTTTTATACTTTTAAAATATCATGCCAGCTACTTAATAATGTATTACTACAGTAGGTAGTTACCTCCAGGACATATTCATGATCATCTCTTTTTGTTCTTGCTTCATGTTTGGATTTACACTCACATTTCTTCTGTATTTTTACAACTTTAAAATCCTTCACATAAGCTGCAATAATTATACCAAACATTTACAGTGTTATTATTTATACCTGTAAAGCTGTAAATGTTATCATAGTTTCAAAGGTGACAAGATGAATGTACAAATTCTGATTCCCAAATACTTCAGATCATAAAATCAAATCAGTTCAAAAGTAAGACTTATACACAAGTTTCCTTTGTAGTTGTACTGTCAGAAAAATTTTGAAAGGTATAGAAAGGAATAACAGTATAAGAAAAACAAAAACAACTGTCCTTAACCACCAACAACTGCAACCCGATGCTGTTCCAGAAGTACCATATATATATATATATCAACAGTCATTGTTAAAAAGATTAAGAATTTATACACCTTAGGAGTGTGGAATTTAAAATAAAAAAACAAAGTTTATTATCCAAATTGTTTGCACAGAAGAGTTTCTATGTACAATGTTAAGTTGAAATATCACAACTATTACTCTAAATATTAGGTTACTTCTTGCAAATGTATGTATACTAAAACTAAAAGGAGGAGAAATGTGACTGAGGAATAAACACAATTTATACAAAGAACAGTGTACTCTAATTAATGAAATTGGGTATTGCAAAAGAATAGCATGATGTCAAATCATGGAGAAAAGTTTACCAAACTTCAAATGTACATAAAAGAAGGCATCAATTTCACTATTAACTTATAATCTTCCAAAATACACACAACTCCTGAGCTCAGTGGTAGAGCCAAAGTTTTGTACATGCTGCGAGATTCTGTCTCGATTTGTCAATGTTCAAACAACTATTAATGCTAAACACAGGGTGCACTTTATAAATGAAAAGATTTGCATAGTTTAGAAAATGCATAGTTTTGCATTTTCAGTTTTATCTCGGATAAGTTTATATATGAACTGTCTGAGTATATGACAAAAGCAAAGTCTTTGACAAACACTTTACTACCGCTTGACGTCACTTTTGTTTTGAATAAGCTTAAACAATTTGTTCTGCAAAATATGCTAAGTGCTTTCAATTACAAAAGCCACTGAGAAAATAAAAGAATAATTATCTTTATCAGTTTGTATCAAAACTTAAGTATTTGAAATCAAAGAATTTATTCATGGATATTAAGTGGACGGATGTTGCTGTAAAATCCAGACCAATTAGACAAAGAAGAGTCTGTGTTCCTTGTAAGCTTATCTCGTAAATAAAAAAACACCATGGAAATTATTTGGCGACAGTCAATATTGCGTATTAGCAACCCATACAACGTAAAAATGAAATATATTTTGGCTTTTAATAAAAGAATGTTGACATTTAATGAAAAATTCTAAATAAATAACTTTAATTTTTGAATGAGTCTTTCTTCCTCATAAAATTCCTGCTATCGCAGCAGTTTACATGACATGTGTCAGCCGTGTTGTATTTCACATTTTATAAATACCATTGCAACTCGTTCATGCATTACTACTAAAAAAACGTACTCTCTGACTTTCAAAAAAATCATAAAAAAGGGAAAATTAATCTTAAAAGACAGCAATTAAATTTCACCTGACTCTCGCGACAAATATGATAAATTTTCTTATTCAGCGTGAGAAACTTTTAGGCTGTCCCAGACATTGGGTGTATTCCAACGGGTCAAGGGTTCTGCCAACTTCACGCCAAGTTCTCTCAGCTTGCACGCAGCTGGTTTTTCCCCGATCACAGCCCTCAAAAACTTATGCAAATCTTCAATCGTTTAATGTACAACGTATCGCAAATCGGTAGTCACAATCACGCTATGGTTCAAAGGTATTTTGTTCTAAAATGTTACATTAAAAGATACGCATTTTATAATATAAAAAAGAGGTCAAGATAGCTTGAAATTAGCGAGCATGAAAGAATTATCCGACCTCAGCGAAATAATATTCCAAGCTTAAAAAATTATAAAATTGGTTCAAAGGCTTCAAAATATATCCAGAAATACTTTTAACTGCCAATAAATTTTAACGAGAAAACTCACCCCCGCCCGCTGAATAAATGTAAGTTGAAGTTTTTTTTTTTTAATTAATTTTACCTGATGGTGGATGTTTCGTCTCATCGCTCTCAGAAATGAGCTTCTTTTCGGCTCTGCTTTCAACTCCGCACTTCTCCATCCCGTATTGATTTTCTTCGTCGTTGTCAATCGGATCCAGATCAGAAAAAAATGTTGAAGAAGTCGTGCTTGACTCTGAAATGGTCTGTAAACAAAATATTTCAGAAACACGACTCCTATTTTGATCATTTCAAGATTACCCATTTACTGTCATCTGTCCTCGCCAATACCAAAATTAAAAACATAATTTAAAGCCAGCAAGAAAAACTGCTATAATAGCAATTATTTATGTTAGAGATTAGATGGTTAATTAAAGCGTATTTATTTTCACAGATACTGGATACCCCAAAACATAGTATCTTTAACATAAACATGGTAAAATATGAATAGTATACATATATTTAATAGAAATTGAAATAAATTTGTCGCTCTTACCTCGAAACACTCTTCGCTCCAATCCGAGCAACTGCTTCTGGATTCTCTCAACTGTTTAAGTTTTGACCTCAGAATATTTTTTTGATTAAAAGAGAAGGCTGGATGATTGGAAGTCATAGTTAAAAGCAATGATAGCTCCGTAAAAATTTCGTCTTCTCCTCCAGAGGTTCCGAAAAGCTGGACATGCAAATCCTTAAGTATGTCAAAGAGCACCCCTGCGGCTTGCCGGTTTGTCGAGTGTAACAGCGCCACAGAAACACACAACCGTTTTCTCGTGTCGCTGTCCTCAATACAATACAAGTAGCCTAACTCGGACGGGTTATTAGCTGTGCTCTCAGGCCCTCGCAGAGCTGCAAAATCTTTTTGGGCAAGCGATTCAAGATAAGTCCCAAAGAAACGAACTTCCCATGGAAGGCAGCAGTCAAGTAACAGACACATCAGATCGACTCTTTCATCGCCATCGAGTCCCTTGAACCATGTAACCACAGATTCGTTGTTAAGCATTTCAAATTTTTTTTTTTTTACCTTTGTTGATGCAAATGTAGAGTTTAAACAAAAAAAAAAAACTCTACATGATTTCTCGTAATCAAATTCCTGCAACAACGCACTCTTAAGGTCAGATGTGGAATGACTGGTCTGAAGACCGCCAAAACATTTATTTGAACTCAGAACGAGGCTAACACAACTCGCTCTCGATAGCCTGGTTACCTAAATTTTTTTCCTTTCCCAAGGAAAAGTTTATAAAACGCCATACTGTCCCTGTGGTTTTTAGGGCGTTTAGTTATTACTAGAATAACAATCGATCTTCTGATCAAAATCGCTTTCACAGACCAACAAAACAACCGGTAATCAGTTGATTAAATGTTGTTCAGATATTTCTAGGTTTTGCCATTTTTTAACGCATAAAAACAACTGTCACATGATATTTGATAGCCAAGTTGTATTTTCCTAAATTCTATTCTTCAAAAAACTAAAACTTTTACTGGAAAATAGTCAAAAGTGCAGAATTGTAATCGTGATGTGTATCAATTCTTTTTTTTTTAATTCTACTCAAACTCACAAAAATTACATTCAAAAACATGTACAGTTCAGGTTAGTCTGGTTAGGTGAAACAATTTTAACCCATCTATTTTCTATAATTATAATACCATGCAATGATATTATCATGAACAGAAATAGGACTACTTTGAGAAATACGATTTTCTTGATTTAATTACCTATTACCGTTGTTGTTTTCTATTGAGCTTATACGATGACAGTTTCCCAGGGATTCACACTTCGCTTCTAATCAACGAGCAAACTACAAATTTCGACTTTATTTCGGTATGTATATTATAGTAAATAAACTCCTCTGCATGTCCTGAAAATAGTTAAGTCTCGTCTAGACAGGACAGAGGATTATACGATACTAAATGATAATATTGAAAAAAAGGGAAACAAAAATTTGAACAACAATGTTCCCGTACTATTAATGGTTCAATATATTTAGAATGCTGAGTTGAAAATAATCTTTTTAAAGCAAAGAAAATAGAAAAAGGAAGGGATAACAGCAATCGATTCAGCTGCAAAATAAGTAATTATATAATTCGGAAGGATATTTAATGTTTTGTGGACATTAATATAGGACTTTTAAGTGTTTACTATTAATAAAAGTGCATTTTTAACTGGGGTGGGTCCAGGAATTTTAAAAAGGTGGGACCCAACTTCCGAATTCTAGGCCCAGTCCCGAACTCCCTCATAATCCAAACTTTCCATGAACGTCTTAAATGGTTGCTACAATACATCTTGTTTACATTTTCAACAAATATTTTTATCCACATCTTGGGATAAAAATACAATTTCTGTCTAAACTGGAATAAGACGATATTAAGTTTTCGCGGCTACAGTGTAGGTTTATTGAAATAAAGTGGGCCCCTCCCCTAAGTTCTCCACTGTTTGATATCTTTTTGAAATAGTATTTTCTTTTATTTCTGGTAGAATATGGAATCGCTTTTCTCAACCTTGGACCAAGTTGAGAAAAAGAATTTAATAAGACATTGAGTCGGGAGCAACTGCTACAGTAGCAATCAAGAACAGTATACTTTTTTAGATTAAGGCCCGTTCAAATGGATCAAACATGTTGGTCAAATATTATCCAACATTGTCGGGTGGTGTAAAGGTAAAGGTTTCTTTATTTAACGTCGGTAGCTCCGTCAGTTCATAGAACTGTTATTAGTGGAAGCCGACGGTGCGTCCTTTACCCCCTCCCTCTGTCAGTGCTCCATTTTACGGGTATTTAAAGCTACGGCTACACAGAGCAGAGCGAACGGTGTTTGATCGGTGTTGAATTGTGTTTGAATGCTGGAGTGTTTAAACGAATCCAACACCAACCAATAATGTTGAATTTCAGTACCAGGCACGAAATTATGGCATACTTTGGATCACGCGAATAAAAATATTGGACGATGTTAAATGAAAAGTTTGAACAAAGCAAACTTCATCCAACATCGTCCAACTCAGTCCAACGTCATCTAACTACCAACATGTTTGATTTTGCTGTTCAAACGGGTCAACTGATGTTGTGTCCAACAACGTTTGATAATGTTAGACTAACATGTTTGATCCGTTTGAATGAGCCTACCTATCTTTTGGTTTCGGGCCAGACGCAAAGCTTGCTACGCAGAATCGCAGGTGTTGCAGGTCACCAATTTCTCAGTTAGAAGTATAGTGATTCCATGCCAGTCCGGCTAGAATTAAGAGGAATAATTCAGATGCATGGGATTGCTCATGATTAATCTTCTTTTTTGTCGATTTTTATTCATTCAAATCAATTTTTTTGTTATTATTCATTTTATTTCACAATTCTAAAAGTCATAATCTTTGTTTTCTTTTGAGGTTATTTATGATTCTATTTCCAGGAAAAATTTTTTAGTATCCGTAAGAAGCTTAGTTTCATTATTCATTATTCACCATCCCGCTTCCAGCCCCAAGTTCCAGAGTCTGTTTCGACTTTCGTTTGATCTGTGTAAGCTACAGATTTTAATAAGGGTCAAAAGATCATGAAATTGTAACACTGAAAATGAAAATCATAATTCAAGGGCCACCTGGAGCCACATTTGGAGTCTTCAAGTATTGTCAAACAACACATTTATCCGGCAATGTTAACAAGCTTTGAATATAAGTTTTTATATTTTTTCTGCTCAATTCTTTTGACTTGTGCTTTTGATCTCTACCCAATAACGCCATGCATGCGCTTAAAAATAAAAAGATAAAAACAAACCTAACAAACCAAAGCAAGCTTTTAACCTACTATTTCAATTCTGCAATAGAAACATTAAGTTAAACATTGGCCAGTGAAGCATTGGGTGATCAGTTATTTTTCCCTAAAGAAAAAGCGATTGTTTAGAATACGTCCCTTCTGTAAAATCCTTTCATGATTGTTGGCTGTCTGCAAAACTGCCAGCTCGCCGCTCAATATTAATAACTTGAAAACTTTTTAAATCGCTTAAGCGTTTTCCCTTTTAAGGGTACACCCTTAGGTCAGATGACTGCGTATCAGGCCACACGTTTTGAAGATCCAGGTCAGATATTTTTAAGATCCTTGTTGTGACGGAAAACATATTTACGTCCTCCAGCTCAGGTTAGTGGCATGCGTAGCTCGTGCTTTATTGGGTCAATGTCACTGAACATATAATTCTCGATCGTTTGTTTTGTTAGTGTACCTGACTCTGGGAGTGAGAGACATAATCTCGAATTGCGTGACTAAATGAACCGTGATCATTCGAAATGATTTGGTCAATGAGATTTAACTGTCATGTTAACTGTTTGCGCCACATCATCACCTTCTTAACAACGAGCCGTCACTCACTTTGGAGACACGCAAGTGGAAACGATAACGTGCGATGAGGCTGGATATCAACTTTGCCCTAAGGCAATGTCTGCGCTGTGAGCTTTCCACGGAGTGATAGTGAATGAAGCTTTTAAATAATGATGATTGGATAGAAATTGTCTGAGACTATAACAATCTGAGAACCTTTCTGCTTTTTTAAAAAAAAGTCATGTTTCGACGTGACAGTCAAACAACCGATCATCAGTTATATTTGACACGTAAAGCCCTTGGCGCATAGGTAATTGATAAGAAAAAACAGAAAAAAGAACTTTGTTGAACGTTTCAAAATAGTGTTCTAAAATCGCTGGTTAAGAGCAGATTTTTCATTGAAGAAAGTGCGCTTATGTATAACAGTCAGTCAGAGAATGCTAACAAAACATACATTATATATACATTTCTATTATACATAATTCCTTTTTCCCGGAAAACTCGATCAAAAAAAGACTTCCTCTTTAGTTCAAACTAAACTGTCATGATGGTCTGTAATAACATTAGTTAAATACCATAATAACAAATAATTTTTTTTGTCTTTTAAAATTTTATTAGCCTGTCGTGCAAGACTATCCGTTCGTGTTAACGTTTAGTTTACAAATTTGCTTGTGTAGTCTGTAATGCTTGTATGAAATGAAAAGGCAACCCAACACTGATTTCTCAGTCCTCTTGTAAACGTTTAGCTGAGGCATTCGACCCGTTCAGTAACACTGGAGGCTTTAAAAGATGTACATTCTGTTAATTGTCTTGAACAATATAAATTTGATCAGCATCAAGTGCAACGTAGAATGATGGTGTGAGCTTTGCTCACTTCGTTACGACGTCAGATCTTTCACTGCTGTAAAGCGAAGGACCTGGGTTAGGTTCCCTATCTGGCTAAGGTTGAATATTTGTGCGTTTCCTTTCGCCACACCATCCATAGCCAGATACGTTAAGCCATTCGTGCCAGCCAGTAATCCTCAATGCGAGGGGTCGGCAACATATTTTAATTGAATGAATAAATAAATAAATACGTCAGAAGCGCTTTTTTTCCCTTTAGTTGGCATAAGCATATATTGAAACTTCTGCTTAAAAAAACATCTTTGTATCCTTGATAGTCTTCCGGTAAATTGTTCACACACACAAACTTACAACCACTATCTGTTTCATGCACGCATGTCATTTTAAATATCATAAAAGTATCCTTTCGAGATGCGATGTTTAGTTTTTAGATTGTTCATTTTGTTGTACCTCTTGCTTTTTTTACTACACTTTTTAAAAACAAACATATAGTTTCTAAAAAAGCAATATATATTCTTCTCATTCATCACATGTTTTTATAAAACTAATGTTCGTCCAAACTCTTAGAGGTTGCTTGTTGCTTGTATTGAATTGCTTGACGGGCACAAACCTGATGCGAATGTAAAAAAATGAGGAAAGCCGAATAGCCCGGCGGCGGAGAAAGCCCTTAATCGGAGGGAGATCTTGGCCAGCCGCCAACGACCTGCGCCATATGGGTACGGTTGATGACCACTCCACTAACATGACTGTCTGACAAGAGATACAAGTTTATTTTTCACAAATGTCATGCAAACAATTTTAACACTGAAGCACTGTTTTATGAACTAAAGCTTTGTTTTGATACATTCAAAGTGTTTATCTGTCAATATTATATGTCAATTGATAGTGTTTAAGGGCTTATACATTTGCAAGTTTCCTAATTCATTGATACACAACCTAGAAAATGTCTTCTTTTGTACATATGTTGGTGATTCCATTGGTGATAAACTGAAGTGGCTGTATGGCTGTGTCATTATTCAACATTCGCCACCTTGTGATTAAACAAATTGTTCTGTTGAGTGGAATGGTTTCTCTAAAGCTACACACTTTTTTGAAGAGTCATTTTTGCCAAGGCTCATTGTTTTTTTTTTTTTCTTTTTTTGGTGATTTCATCCTTAAATTGTTCTTAAATTGTTTATATTTCTACAAGCAGTTTAAAATGATAAGAAATTAGTTAAAAATGAACGGACAAGAAACTTTTATTATTAAGACATATATCATTCAATTGGGTACAATGGTAGAAACATAATATAAAATGAAAACTGATACTGCTTCTCTTTGTGTTTTTATAGAATTACGGAAGTAAAATACTCAGCTCAGTTCAAATACAAACGCTTTTTCAGCCACAGCCTGAGCTTGTTTTTTAACTGTTTTTAATTTCTGGCCTACCTCACCCTCGTTATTTTTTGATATTCTTTGTTTTTTATAAAAAAATAAAATGTGTATAGCTTCTGAAGGCTTTAATAAAGTGATTCTCTTGCCGAAAGGAGAAAGATCACATCACGTTAAGGTCAGTTGATCGCTTTGTCAGGTCACGCGCGGTGAATGCGTGGGAGTGAAAACTAACCACCTTACCAAGTGTTGATTTCTATCTGTTTATATCTCATGTTGCAGCACCATTTATTTACTCCTAATGGCGCTCATTAAAGACCTTTGTTAAAACCAGATCAGGAATATGAAAGAGCTTTCATGGCGGCCAACTGAAACAAGCTATTGGTTTCATGTTTACGTATACAATGGAGTTACGTTAATTGGTCAGTCTTGTCATTGGTCTTGGTGCTTGTCATTTCGCCAATCGGAATATGTAGTTTTACTAAAACTACTGACTCAAAAGGAAGAAATACAGTTGTAAAAGATGACATTTTTGTATTTTTTTGTTGCAAGATGTTTATCCCACCTTGGTTGTTTTTTTTATATTTTAAGTAAAACAATATTAGACATTTAAAATCACACCAAAATTTACATTTATGCAATTAGGCTAAAAGGAGGAATTCTGGTAGAGTTAAACAAAAACCGTTCTAGAGCGCAATCATTAATTGGTTGACTTGTCAAGAATCAGTGAAGGTGAGAAGTCGGCAAACTAAAAAGATTAAGATATTAATAAAGCTGTGAGTACACGGTGAATTTTTTTCTCGCGCGCGCAAATGCCGCAATACAATTTTTGCTTTTTTGTTGCGTTGCCAGCGCGAAGCAAAAATGCAGTGTGTATCAACAATGTCTCGCAAAGCAAAAAATTGTTGCAGAAAATCAAAAAGTTTTAACTTTTCTCCACAACATTTTCAGGATTGCACAATTAAAATTAGCGAAAACTAAAAATTGCATCGTCTATCATTGATGTTCACTCGCAATGCACTAATCCTATTCAAATTAGCTAAAACTTGTCAAAACCGTGACCCCCGTGATTTAATTAAGTAATTTAAATATTAAAAAAAAAAAAAAAACAACAACAAAATTGCTTTCCTTCTGTTACACTGACATGCCTGTTCTTTTTTCGTAAATCCGGCCAAACTATACAGAAGATAAGCAGACACTTTAGAAGATAAGCAGATACTTTAGCTTAAATACGGGCTACAAATGTATGTCGTTTGTAAAACTCTCTGAAGAAATCTACGCTAGTTAAACGAAACGCGTAGGAGAACAACAGAACAACATTAGAACGCACAGTGCTGCTCACTAGTCTACATTTTTATAAAAAACAAACAAACAAACAAACAAACAAACAAACAAAAATTGCAATGATGATGCATTGCGTTGCGAGCGCGAGAAAAAGTGCAGCGTGTATCACCCAATCAAGCTGTATAATGGAATGAAATTATTTTACTTTCATTTCAAACTTTTTTCATATAATAGACACTGCAATTTTTCACTGCAACAAACACTCGAAATTGCATTGCGAGCGCGAGCAAGAATTGCAGCGTGTACCCACAGCTTAACTTTGCGCCGAGTACCTAATAACTTAGTTTTTAGTGTTGATAACTAAACTCCGTCCAATCTTGTAACAGGAATTGAACAACTATAAATCAGAAACAACTATGAACTAAGGCAGAATCAGGGGCGTAGCGTGAAATTTTGAAGGTGTACGCACAGGGCCGAAATTTGGAGCGCCGAAGGCTCCTCAAACTAGAGGCGGTCTGCTTACCTAGAAAATTTTGATATTTAGGGCCTCGGAAATGCCATTTCCAACTATATCCGCGGAACCGTTTACATACAATTGGGACAAAAAATGCAGAACTTGATTGCTTATTCTTTTTTAGAGTTTTCGGTAACCTACACTGAACGAAAAAATGGATAAAAAAATATCCAGATTTCAGCTGTACGCAAGGACATATTTACGTATACGTCCCTGCAGATAAATTTGTTTAAAGACGGGCTACCATCACTGGCATTGGGGCGGAAGCCAACGAGCAAACTGCGCGTTATAGGTTTTATACGAAACGCAAATCACAGCAGTAGCTGCTTCAAAGCAATTTTAATTTCATAATTCAAACTAAAATTTTGTACGACACAACAATTAGCAACTATCCACCAAAGGAGAGACGAATAGAAATGTTTATTCTTCGGCCATTTCAACTTGAGTGAAAATAGCAAACAATAGTGGTGGATATATTCAAAGACGCGGTATATATCTAGCGCTAGGTACCGACCGTGAGAGGGACAGTTGTTTTAGTGTTTACCAAAATAATGGGATTAAAATGCACTTTATTTTCAAAGAAACAATACAATGTAAACTTTTTTCTTTTTAGCACGCGCATATCTTGCATATCTTAGCAAAGGGCGGGCATGGTTGGTGCAGTTGGTAAGATCTCTGCCTTCCGACCGCAAGGTCCCCAGTTCTATCCTGGCTCTGCCGAGATTCGAATA
>ERZ1740055.210-NODE-210-length-13232-cov-8.371329_pt1 | contig 13232 bp, 2 predicted proteins | sample MGYA00581747_ERZ1740055 | MGnify/ENA primary metagenome ERZ1740055 (study PRJEB43018, sample SAMN04849739) | marine metagenome | isolation source: floating plastic debris | place: Pacific Ocean | collected 2008-08-28 | study: EMG produced TPA metagenomics assembly...
ACAGCTGTCCATGGCTGCTAGCAATCAGGCTCACTATTTTTTATGGTAGTTTAATGGGGTAAAGCCCACTACTAATATGGCCATAGTGCCCCATATAATTATAGTGGCTTCAAGTTAGCTATTTTAGCACATTTGTCCTATCTATACTTGAGTTCATCTTCATAGCCACATCCCACTTGCCTTGCACTTTTACCATTAAATTAAAATAGTATAAACTATAAATTATATTATAACTACTATAAAACTACTATAAAATAGTTTTTTCTTTTACAACAATAACTATTGCTTCACAACATTTCATTTTGAATTGGTGACAGAAACACTTTTAATTTAAATTATTATAATAAAACTCACAAGTTGGGTCATCTTCTTTCCACTGCTGTGACCTTTCAATTGATAAAATTTGTTTTAAATTTTTCCACAACTTCTTTTTTGAGGAATTGACTCCAGAGTGCTAAATAAACAAAGGTAATGGGTGAGGTAAACACCAATTAACTTTTGTACAAACATCAGTAATAATCTGTAGGACAGTCTGGTGCTAATATGTATTATTGCTAAAACACTGTCACTTGATTCTTAGCTGGGTGAACCTTCAAAACAATGTATTAGGATTTGAAAACCAGCAAAAAATACCTGGCTGAAAGTTGCAGAGGCAATTTGAGGTCAAAATTAATTATTTTAACACTGGATGTAAGGCTAAGTGGTCCGAATGAGAATTATGAATAAAGATACCTGCTAATTATGCACAAACTAATAATTGTAATAATTATAGTTTTATACTAATATAATATATTAAGTCATTCACAAGTAAAAGAAATAAAAATAATTAGATGCTGGATAAATCAAAATAAAATAACTGACATAAAAATCTTTAATTGAATATTTACACTTTATGCTTACTTCGTGCTTTATTCTAAATCATGAATAAAGAAAGAGAAACACTGAAGGTAAAAATTAAAAAGGCTAAATCCTTTTATGAGCCCAAAGGCATGGCTCATTAGAACCAGCATGGTAGTGTTAATTATACAAGCAAGTGAGAGTTTCTAACTTTCCCTGGATGGAACACTAAACCATTGCAGGTTAGCTCCTAAAAGTGAAAAGCTGAGTCAGCTATGTGGAAAAGAAGGCCACACAAAGATTCTAGGCAGAGTTTAGAATGGCACCCAGGACCTTGTTACTGAAAGCCAAACCAAACCTACTTTTGAAAATTTAAATATGATTCACATATAAAACTTGAGTTCTAAGCCTTGTCAACCAAATTATGCATGCAGTTTCTGAGAAGATAGATATAATAACAGTGTTCTAAAATTATAATTCTTTACAAATTCTGGGTGGCAAAATTGTTAATGAATCACATGTTCATTGCAAAACTTCCACTACATTGTAGGAACAGAAAATAACATACTGAGCTATTTGGGGAGCCTTATTTCACAAAGGCAAAGCTCAACCTTTGAAGAACTTTTTGGCATTTGTGTTAATGAGAGAAAAAACTTGTGTCTATCTAGGTGCATTAACCATATTCTCCTCAAACTTTACCTCCTGTGCACCTCTGCAATCCCCCACCTCTGTACTCCAGCTACCCCTTCCCACCTCACCTCGCCACCCAAGCAATTTCAATCCCCCCCCTCCCACTTCTTTACCATATTAATTCAAGAAAAAGATCTCCCTCTCATGGTCATACATTTTACTAAGTGCAAGTTGCCTCTGAACATCCTGTGTTACGTTTTTGTGAATCGACGAGTTTACAGCAACAAACATGTGCCACATCATATAATGTGTCATATCATAATGATATATACAGGGTCCCAGATTCGCAGTCGTCCGGTCGCCCGAGACGACCATAAACTCGCTCGGACGACCAAGAAATGTTGATTGGTCGTCCGGCCTGACGACTTGAAAATTATCCAAAATGTAGACGAAATCAGAGTTTACGTATAAAGTTATGTTACTATAACATATTTTATGCAATCAAGTTGTCGAACCTCTGGTAACTAAGTAATGAAAATAAATGATGTGTAAGTGTTGAAAATCATTTAACTTGGGTACAACATAATTAACACCCTTCTTGCATTCAACTGTGTTTAATATAAGATATTTTAATTAAATGAAGAAATTTGGCCGGGCAAGTATAAAATTTGATATACAGTGCTTGCCCGGCTAGCAACCACGTAAAATGACGAATCTGGGACCCTGAATCAGTGCAACTCGTTTACTGTAAATATGGACTAGATAAAAACAAAACATGATTTTGTATTGCTTGTATGATATGCTCAAGCAATATTGAACTTTAAAGCAATGCATATGATTAACGTGAACTAAAATCCACATGAAAATCAGAACGACAACAAGGGCAAGAAAATCTGACCTCAGTGGGATTCTGGACAGGCATGGTTGGGGCAGTTGTAAGATCTCTGCTTTCTGATCAGAAGGTCCTCAATTTGATCCTGGCTTTGCCCAGATTTGAATATTTGTGCAACCTTATTTTCCACCTAAGCTAACTCAGCTTTCCATCCTTCCGGGGTAAGTAAATGAGTATCAGCATCTGTTAGGAGCTAACCTATGATGGATTAGTGTCCTGTCCAGATGGAGTCAAAGACTCTCATCTGCTTAACACTACAGAAACTGGAGATAAGCACCTGCTTTGTGGGCCACCTGGCTTGTAAAGGATCTTATACTGTAGCTTATTCATCCTTTGTCTTGATGGACTATTAACTTATTTTATAAGTTAATATGTCCTCAATGTTTGTTTTAAAATAAGCCTTTTGGTATTATAGTAAAGATTAGAACTATATTAGAACAGATATACATTTTTATTGATCTTTATCAGTACAGCCAAATATCAATCTGTACTCTGTAAAACACATCTTTTAGTAGGCTGATAAGGAAATGCACAGGCTGAAAATACATCGCTCTGCCAGGCAGTGAGATCCTGTGGACACCATTTCGATGCCAGAGTTGCCGGCTCCATGGGCCACCTGCCTTTTAAAGAATTTAACTTTATCTAGCAATGAGATCCTAACCTTTGATACTAGTACAGCATTAGCTCCTACCAACAGAGCTGCATATGGAACCAAAGATCTAGAGTTAATACCATTGATAGACCCAATACAATAAAAGTGATTCCCACAGCTGTGGTTTCATATTATCTCATTGGTAAAAGAGATGTTCCAAAATTGCAAAGATCATTGGTTGAATCCAGGGCCCAGTTGTTCAAAAGCTGCCTAGCATTAACCCTTACCCAGGGTTAAACTTTTAGCCCATGTTCTTGTTTCAGGGAAGAATTTGAGCTGTAATTATTGTAATATCATAAGTTTTTTTTCCTTTAGAAATCCAAACAGTGTTAGCCTTTTCTTAAAGAAAAAGTTGCTTCTTGAATTTTCATTTAACCCATCCTGGGTTAAAGTTAAGCAGCTTTTGAACAACCCAGCCCAGAATTTTATCAAAAAAAAGAATTAACTAAAAAAGATAATATTATATTTAAAATTCTCAAAAAAAATAGGCAGTATGCTTCTTTTTACTAGGAAAATCATTAAATAAATATGCTAACTTGTGCAAACATTAACTTGTGCTACAAATTATAGTTCTATGTTCATAGTATTTTTTGGTTGTCCAGGTATTGATAAATGAAAGTTTTACAAAAAATTATTACAAAGCTCCTTATTAACCTATTTGTTCAAAACTTTATAGTGATATTGTGTGCTCACCAAATGTTTTGGATTTTACTTGCAAATCACATGCCTTTGGGCACTCACTGATAAGTTCACAATTGTGTTGGGCTAGCACTATTCATTTCTGCTTCGCATAAGGAAGGAGTGTTTTATTGTTGGACAATATTTCCTCTGTTTCTCTAGCATCTCCATAATTTTTGGTTGACTTATTTTGTTCCTTCCAGCCTGCTTAAAATCACTAAATGAGTACCAGCATCTGCTGGGAGCTAACCTGTGATGGATTAGTGTCCAATCCAGGGGGAGTCAAAGACTCTAATTCACTGAACACTGCATACAAATGGGAATATAAGCGCCGGCCCCATGGGGTCACTTTGCCTGTAAAAGGTTTACCGTAGCTAGCTTTTTTTTGTGCCCCATGTGGTTTTACGTAATGTTGATGCTATTCTCACATAGCATGATGGTTGTACTTTTGTATATATATATATATATATATACATGACTGAATATTCTATGCTCATTTTCACAATGCTCAAACCAGTAACTGATTTCTGTTGTGTAGGATGAACATGAACAGTGGTTTGAATTGATTGGAACTAAATCCAATGGAAGTTCTCGATCGGGATCACTTAGAAATTCCCCTTTGTTACCTGATCCTGGACCGGTAATTGCAGCAGAGACATCTGTTTTATCAGAGAACACCCATGGAGACAGTGGTAATGAAACGTCGAGCTCAGTAAAAAGTTATGGAAAAAGTCCACAGACGCAACCAGTCAACACAGTGAGTTGATAAAGTTAGATACCTTTTTTGATGGGGAAAAGGTGGCTGGAAGGGGAGGCAGGAATGAGGGGATGAAAAGTGAAGTGGGACAAGGGAAGTGAATGGGAGAGGATTGATAGTTACAAAGGAATAAAAGGGGAGGGTTGAAAGGGGCAGTAGAATGGAGAGGAAGGGGTGGAAGGGCAAGGGAATGGAAGGATAGGGGGTTGGAAGGTGCAAGCTTGTGTATCTTTATTTATTTTGAGTGATTCTCTGGAAAGATATTTGTAAACCTTAGTTTGTTCTTGATAATTAACATATATCAAAAGCCTTCTTATCACGATTATGACTGATACTGTGACTATTTGATCTGTTGATAAATTCTCCCAAACATTGTCCATATGTTTCTATTCAACAGTTTGGGAGAATTTATCTTTCTTGTTACTCAAAACAAGAATGAAAATAATGGACTGCCGAGGGCCATAAAAGGGTTAAGCAATGAAACTATTTCACTATCTTTGCAGTTGTGGACCAAATTTAAGTAATTGCAATTTAAGGAAAAGCTTGAGATAAATTTTTTTTTGCTTCATGGGGTTTAAAATCCACGATCTTGGCAGTACTGGTGGATCGTTTTTATCACTGTGAAGCCTAGTTGGGAGCCGTTCAATTGTAGTCAGTCCATCACTCATTTGTGATTTGATAACAATAAAAAGAGCTTGTTCTCATTAACAGCTGGTACAACTAACCTCAGAAATTATTAGCTACACTTGCTACAATTTTAATACATTATTAAAGAAAATTTCTTTTCTTCTTTAGAGCTTTCTCTTTGTATTCCTATACTTAGTCTTGCTTGCCAGACAATTCTGGGATCTGGCGCAGTAAATGTGGCGTCCAAACATGTTAAATCTTGTTAATATGACCCGAGAGCTATTACCATCTTTTCTGTAATAGTTCGATAGAGACTGCATAAATAGTGGAAACTACATTTTCAAGTTCATTGTTTTGTTGCAGACTGATAGCATCAGGTACAAAGAGCAGTGGTATGTTCTGCAAGAACTTAAAGCTAGCATCAAGGACTTGCCATGGAATGAGATTTCATCGGCCTCGGAGATTGGAAAATGCAGTGATAAGAGTCAAGATGCTACTCTTAAAGAAGAAAAGATTGATGAACCCAAGCAGCAGTTGTGCTACCATTCCAGCCTTTCCTTATCTAACAAAGGTAGATTCTTACAAGGGTATTACTTTTTTAGTTTTCTTTGACCAGTTGTGGCCTTCACACTATAACGGAGAAACTTTGGAGAACAAAGTGGAAGTTAGAATTTAGTAAATGTCTAAGCATAGTACAGAGTTTGCTCCATACATCAAAGTAGATAGCACATTGCTTCAGTCTGTAGGTCTTTAGTTTTGTGTTTCTTCTGCATTGATTCGATGTCCAGACTTTTCTTTATCGTTGAAAGTAGATGGTGCTTTGCCAATACAACTCTTAATATCAGCTGTGGATTTTTTTGCTGTCAATTTGGGACCCTAAATATGAAAAACGATTGACATTTTCTAACTCTGCATCTTTTATTGCGATTAGAAGTAAATCGTTTACTGGTTTGTTCTACATAACTTTTGTTTCAGGCTTGCAAACTCTTATAAAATCACGACTTAGCTGCTAGTTTGACTAGTTCGATGAACAGTTTTGCGCTGGATTTAGTTGCTAAGAGAAGAGCAACTTGGTCCTCTGGAAACCTAAATCTTTGAGTGTCTGAAATCTGCCCCAGTTTATTCCACGTTTTCTACAGGATTGCGCCAATACTGATGGTTTACATAGATTTTAACTTCGTTGATTACCAAGTTAAGAAATTTATAGTTATAAATACGAAACTACAGTAGCAAGTTTGTCGTACTTCCCATCTTTGGTTTCTCGTGGTTGTTTTGTAAGAAAACGTCAAATGTTTTCGAGAACTGAGGCTGTATATAGTTTACCACCATTAAATGAAGTTAGGAGCTTTTGAAATGTGTTAGACCAATCGATAGGTTTTAGACAGCTTCACAGTTGTTGTTAAGGTGCTCTGACCCTTAACACTTACAAAGACGTTAAGTACCCCTTCTCCTCACGTATTCAGTTCAGGCTTAAATGTTGCTTTTTGTCGTTTAACTCAATATTGTCTTTTACAGGGGATGTGGACACAACAGGTGATCAAGCAATAAATGCTAAACAGATTTCCGTGGTGCCTCCAAACCAGAGGGTCAGCCCTTTAGTTAAAGAAGGTAGTGTTTCTGATGTGAGTATCAGAAGTGAGACTCAACCTGAAAGATCACTCAATTCAAGATCTGACCAATCATTGACAAGTGATGACACACCACGCAGCTCCCAATCTGACCAGTCTTTGAAAGAAGAGAGCCCTCTCAGTTCACAGTCTTACCATTCATTACCAAGTAAAGATAGGTCACTCAGTTCAAAATCTGATCTGTCGCTCAACGAATATAGGCCAAACAGTTTGCATTCTGACGAATCAGCATTGGCTGAAAATAAACCCATCGATTCGCCAACTGACCAATCATTAACAAGGAAAGACAGGTCGCTTAGTTCACAACCTGACCAATCATTTTCAAGGACAGATAAGTCACTCAGTTCACAATCTAGGGAACCCTCGGTGACGGTACAGAAAACACTCAGTTCGAGAATTTTTCAATCATTAACTGAAGATAGACCACTCAGCTTACAATCTGACCAACCATTAAACAGAATTGATAGTGAACGCTCAGATTATTCGAATCATAATGAAAATAGCTACACGTTACATAAATCAACTGAATCATCCATCAACTCAGCAACGGAGCAACATGCAAAAGTTCAACCCGATGTTTATAGGACATCACCATCTACTGCAAGCGAGGTGTCTGTTGAGTTTGTTAGCTTACCGAATCCAAGCCCTTCACCAAACCAGTTACACCAAAATAGCTCTCAAGAAATAATCTTTGCTAATGACAACAACAACCACACTTCATTACAATCGTTCACTATTCAATCGCTCGTTGCAAATAATGCTGCAGATGTTTTTCCATCAGAAAACGGAAATTCCCAAGAAACAGAATACGGCCAGCAAAGTAATGGAGATTTTTGGGTTGAACCAAGCCGAGTTTCAGATTACGTTGGAGCGAGCACCCTACTTCCAAGCAGGCCCCTGACTATTGGTAGAAATGGATCTTCAGATGTTGCACAGCAACGTATTGTCAGTGGAACAGATACTCAGAATGCATTACTCACCAACTCTGTGCCAAGTTCTTATCCTCCATCACAAGCAGTGAATTGGACACAGGGGTGGAATTTTGCAACAGTGGAGACGAGCCTTGAAAGTATTTCTAGTACCGATGTTCAACCACTACACCGTTCCAATAGATCAGGGGAACCTCTAAATGGGGTAATACCTTCAACAGAACGTCTTCAACCTGATGGTCGCGATGGAGTTGAGCTCACTGCAGCACCTTTCACCAATGTTTCCACAGCTACAGTTTCAATTGCAACATATAGTACTTCAGATTCATCTTTATTAGGCTTAGGTGTATCACAATCAGATACCATGCCTAACCCCATTTCTCTCTCAGGAGCAACATCACGGCCTCTTGAAAGCAGTAACTTACCCAAGGCGGTTGCTGCAGAAAGTAAAGGTGCCCATGTTTATAGAGTGTCAGAGTGTAACACTACATCTGAATCGACTAGGCTTTTAGATTCCAGGCAATTTTTATCGAGTCAGGAAGAAAATCTAACTAATGGCCTTCCTTCACCTAAACGTGCATTATATGCAGAAGCTAATGAAAGGGACGCCCTTGATGCTGAGGTAGATAACAATGACCACTTGCAAAGATCTCCAAATGTGGTAGTAGAGAAAACATCCAATTATTTACAAGGTCGACCAAAGACACAGGTATCAATGTTTCAGGCCAGGGAACGACGTCCCGGGATGGTCAGTGAAGATGAAGATAATAGTCCAGTCACTAAACTACTTGGTCCAAGTTTTAAAGCTACACAAGAAATGCTTCAGCGCTTGAAACAGGAGAAATTGCGCTCGTACTCAGGTTCAGGAACAGATAGCTTTAAACAAGATGACTCAGAAGTTTCTGCACCTGGTTCTTTGAACAGAGAGACTTTAACTGGCAACTTAGATCGAATTGGTAATTCGAAAAAATTAGAGGAAAACATGTCGTCAGCCTTCAGTGCTGATACAATTTATGCTAAGCAGAATCTAACTGAAAGTCGATCTGAATCTACCTTATCATCTGAATCTGACGTTCCGAAACGTGGGCCAGGGTTTGCATGGTCAATGCCAATTCCTCCTTCTGATTTTCACCTTACAACACCATCTCGAACTACATCTATCTTTTCAGTGGAAAAGCCAACTTCCAATAGAGTAATGAGCGCTGTAAATAAGGAAATAAGCGTAGAAAAGAAACGTCAAAAAGAAAGGGACAAAATTCTAGCAGAAATAGAGGCAAGATACCCAGTTGGAGGCATTCCGGAAGACATCACATCGTCTGTTAAAAATGGAGCTCGACATCAACCAAAGCTTGCATGGGAGGGGTCATCCAGCACAGAGACGTCGCTTTCAGGGAATGGAATTAAGAGTATACCAGCAAGACTAGATGATGCTGAATATAAACAGACAAAATCTCCTAGCATTGTGCTGGATGAAGAAGGGAATCACTATCACACCAAAAGCTATCATTCACTGGATAAGCTGTCATTACCACTGGATAGTGATGTCTCCTCAGATGACACTGATGATCTTCTCAGTTATGAGCCAGTATTGGAAGGTGGTGTGAATTATTTAAAGAAAAAACAACCAAGTTTCACTCAACTATCAGGAAAGTCATTTGACCTTGCTAAATCTACAGCAACAACCGTTGATAAAGTTTTGAAAACTAACTCAAGGGATAAAGGATATGTACCAAAACAGGAAGTCAAACCACAACAAAGTCCCTCAAAAGATGGTCACAATTTTATTAACTTTGATGTTTCAGCCGGTTTTTTGCCACCTCGAGAAGCTGAAAGCAGATCTAGGAGCATTTCACAACCTCCTTTGGAAAACATAGGTATTGATGAGTTAGCCTTTATGACTTCTTCCACACAACAGAGAGAGGATAAAGCGCTTAGAGATTATCATTTATCTTTGGGTGCAGGTACAGTTACACCCTTAACAGACTTAAGCCCTGTAGACTATGGCTCTTATCTTCGCCCAGCTTCTGTTCAAAGAGATACAAGCAATTACGAGGAGGTTGTGGTTACAGATGAACAGTCAATTGAAGAACAAAGCATATGCTCTCTAAGCGAGGGTTTGCTGAGTAATCAAGAAGATGAAGAAACTGTGCAACAGAATGCTGCTCGTTCTCTCAATGAAAATGAGTTGTTTCAAAGCGAATCTTCAGCATCAGACATATACCGGCCATTGCTCAAAGGGGAAGGTTCCTCCGGAAAAAAGAAGGGAAGTAGTTCATACGGAATATACGACATCAGGAAATCCTCAGGCCCAGGAAGTACCAACAGGCGAAGAAAAGCAATGGGACTTGAAGCAGTTTCATCAAGGAAGAGGCTACAGGAAAATAGAGATTTATCAGTTTATGTCTCTGGAGGGTCTGCACCAAGTAGTCACAGTAGTTCTCAAACAACTAATTTGCAAAACAGAAGTTTGCTTCATCCTCAGGTTTCAGCGGAAGAAATACCTCATAAGAATGCTGCTCTTCAAGCAGAAATTCCAAAAGTGTTCGAGAAGAGCCGTGTGGTTGAAGAACGTATTTCAGTATCAGATGACGATGTAAAAGAGAATGGGTCTAGGCATTCCAGAGGATTTGATTGTCTTCCAAAAGCTTCCATTGAAAACAAGTCGGCTCGGAATAACAGATATAGGATTTCCAAATCCAAAGCTTATCAACGACGTAAAATTGAGGAACACGGTGAAGTGCGTGATAGGCGGCAGAAAAAACCCATGAACTCCAAGTCACGGGCACTAAAAGACTCTCAAGATCTCAATGAACTTTGGAATCGATTCCAGCAAAGTCTTAATATAGATAGTCCGGAATCAGAGGGAGGTAGCAGTACATTGTCACGTTTGTCAAAACTGTCTTCTATGTTATCACAGCCATTGCCAAAAAGAGTTTCAACGCCATTCTCTCAGCTTTCGCGCTCTACGAGCGATAGTAAATCTCACAGTTATTCCAGCGAAAAACGTGGGAGATCTTTAAACTCTGTTTCGTTCAGTGATACATCATCCTCTTCATCAACAACTACACTGTCATTGGATGATGCTTTTATACACCCCAATGTCAATAACTCGGTTGCGCGTCAGCTTAGATTACGAAAACTTTTAAAAACTGTCAGGCCTGATCAGATCCTTAAAGGTCAAGGTTTGAAACGTAGCTCAGATCACTCTACAACTGAAACCGAAATAACTACAGCAACATCAACTAGCGATTTACAAACTGTTTTAGAAGATAGCAGTGACACCTTAACTACACTTGAAGCACGTGATGCGATCGTTGAATCAAAACCAAGGAGCGTCCATCGAGAAACTCGAAACAGAACTCATTCTAAGAAAGATGTTACTAAACGACCGTGTATTTGTGGAGCTGCAGCGGGAAGGAATGGCGTGCCCAATGACAGGTGCCAAGATATCGAGGTGCAAACAGTGAATTCGGGCATGCATGATGTAGGGGTTAACTTCCCAACTCCAAGAGCATCTCCTCGGGACAAAGCACGGCAAGGTAATAAGGGAAAAAGTAAATCTAACAGGCAGGTAAATGATGTAGGAACACAGACACGGGATGAGTCTCTTCTTCTACCAAGTGAACATGAGGCTCTATACACGTCAAATTCCGATGACGGTGTACTTTATGATAGAGAAGAAGTTCGTTTTAAAACACCGACAAAAACAAAACGTAATCATTCTCGTGATGAGCGTTACGTCATCACTCAACACTCTCCAAGAAATGAGAAAAAGAAGCAACAAATGCAAAAGCGCCCTGCCCAGTTCACTCCTTGGAAACAAGATAGCAGGCCTGTTCCTTCCCAGAACTCACCAGATCTTGTAAAAAAGATTCAGGTAATTGACTTATTTACTATGCTAGTACTATACAATAACAATACAGCAGCAGTACAGTAACAGTACAGCAACAATACAGTAACAATACTGCAACTGTACAGTAACAATACTGCATCAGTACAGTAACAATACAACAACAATACTGATTGCTGTTACCCGAGGTCTAATTTAAACTGCCAAAGAGTAGTGAAGAATGTCTTTTTATCTTTTCATCTAAATACATTTCACAAAAATTTAACTTGTCGTTCTTTCAAAGTTTAATCATTTTACAACCTGTTACTACCGAAAAGCAATATTGCAGATCTTAGTAATTTGTCCATTTTCTGAACCGCATCATAAATGTATCAAAAAAAAAACTAAAACGTTAAATTTTCTTTAGATCGCTAGTTCAGCCTTTGCCCTATACAGGTACAGTATAGGTTTTGTATTATTTACCTAGTAGACTTGCCAAGAAATGTATTGTAGTGCGTTTGAGTCGTTATAATGTGTCTCGTATCAACTACTCAGGGATAAAAGTTTTTGCTGTTCGTCTTAAATAGTGCAAGAACGTGACCCCCTTGTTCGGTAGCCCATTGAGAAAGAAAAAATGTTGTACTGCTTAATTTGTGAGTCGTTATGTGTCTCGTATCAACTACTCAGGGATAAAAGTTTTTGCTTTTCACCTTTTAACCTTTGGTTCGAAGTCCATTGTCAGAACAATTTTGTTCAATACGCCAGATCAAAAATTCTATCATTGAGAAGTCTATGTTACGAGACCAGGTGGTAATCTCTCCTATGATGAAGTCATTCTTGACCAATGGCTGGGTATTATTTCACTTAGAAAATCGTCATTGAGTTATAATGCTCATATTAACTCACTTTTTTAATTTTTACAGGAAAAGAAGCGAAGTGATGAAACCCCAGGACCAGTTTGGTTTCACCCGGTGTCCAACAGCCACTACAGCCATCCCTCCAAACCGCTGCGAGAAACCAAGTTGAATCAAACACGTGTGGATACTTTTAGTACCACGGTGGGCGCCCCACACTCGCTGCAAAAACTGACCCTCCAGGAGGCCTTTCTTTATGCTAAGTCATCGTTTGTCGAGAAATCACTAGAAAGGCTTGAAAAGGTTGCACAGAAGCGAAGAGATTTCGAGCTCAAAAAACAGCAGAAAGAAAACTTAGCAAGCAACAATCAAGAGATTTTGAGTGATAATGTCGAGAGAGTTTCCCCAAGGAATGATGTTAAACAGTACCCCCAACACCGGGATGTTGACGAAAGGCCGCGGTTTGCATACAGTGGTAGGGGCGAAATAATTGTTAAGATTGTTCTTGTGGTTTTTGTATTAGCGGCTTTTATTAAAATGTGATGTCGGTGTCTAAGTCTTAGACTGCCGAAATTTGAACCTGTCTTTTCAGGTTCTTACAGGCACCAAATCTTAAGCTTAAAATTTTAGCTTTGTACTCGACTTACGACGATAAATAAATAAATTTAATAATAAATTCATTGATTTATATTGGCACATTCCCTTCCCTTGCTTTACAAGCAAGTAAAGAGTTGACAGTTGGGAAATTTAGATCGTCTGCTACAGCGGCTCACAAATGTTTTTATATGTTAATAATGCTCTCAGTAGAAGAGACAGACCACACAACATCGGGATCACCACCCTACTCTTTACGATAGATGTGCATGGGTTCTTTTAAGTCCCCCGATAGAGGGTCGAGAGACTGGACCTACGGTTTTTA
>ERZ1740055.211-NODE-211-length-13225-cov-8.956036_pt1 | contig 13225 bp, 11 predicted proteins | sample MGYA00581747_ERZ1740055 | MGnify/ENA primary metagenome ERZ1740055 (study PRJEB43018, sample SAMN04849739) | marine metagenome | isolation source: floating plastic debris | place: Pacific Ocean | collected 2008-08-28 | study: EMG produced TPA metagenomics assembly...
ATTACCCGCTAACGCATTCCGTCAACCGTTTGGGCGGCGAGTCTGTCTAGGCTAACGCTATGACGCTAGCCATAATCCAAATATGTGAAGCTAATAGCTAATAGGCGTGTTTTAGGGAAGATATGGTAGCTAACCGAAGTTCCTTGTTGTAAGGACGATGGTGTCAACTGACATTATAATAAAAGGGTGCTATCAGACGTGTTATGTCATAGTTTATCTTTGAGTGTCAGTTTATGCGCACAGTTTATGTGTACTGTGGCTGCAATATTTTATTGTATAGAAATAAAGCCAGCTTTCATTGAATAGGACTGAGTTTATTATTGTCATACAGCGAGACCTTCATTGCAAAATAGATGTATGTAGGCATTATTATAACATTGCTAATCTAATAAATGAATATATCACGCATTTCACTCATTTTCTAACAGATCTATCAAAAGTTTTCGAAGGATATGAGCTTGTTTGAGGGTTAGCGAAAAACCCCTCACTGTAGGGTAAAATGAATTATCACCAGACACAAAATACCTCAAATCATAAATAGGTCTCAGAGGCGATGATGTGTTACATATAGAAAAATAATTTGAATTGCCAAGAGAATATTGGTATCGACATTGAAGGAAAAACTCATTGGTACCATTGCTTTGCCAACTTTCAATAAGCAGCATTTGTTGCTTGTAAGCGGTAACACAATCGCAACTCTGGTTGCTACAATTGTTAGTGTGATAATTATCATTTGACGCATTAGCGGTATTAAACCCTGAGATGTGGGATAGCATATTATTTGTAGATACACTGTTATAAACTAAAAATGAAGTCAGTGTAACCATAAGAGTAATAACAGTTCCCACTGTAGCTAGCCGGACATTTTTTAGACTATTTTGATTTTGTTTTGGGGATCTGTTTACTGTATACGTTCGTGATTGCATTTCTGTGGTGGGAGGTAGAGGCTCGAGGTAGAGAACTTCTGTAGTGGTTGACTCAGATTGATCAGTCATTTCATCGCTTTGTTAACTACAAATTAACACGGGAAATTATATTAGATAGTTAATAGCCATTTGCAGAACTTGTGTGATAACTTCTTTGGCTCTGACTTGGAATGACTTTTTGAACTGTGTTTTGATAATAGAGTGAAGTACATAAAACAGTTTCTCTTCAACATTTTCTGTTTCATAAATATTTCCGTATTTTTTCTTCAAAGTGTTTAGCAGAACATGGAACACTCTGAGGCGACCAGCTGAAATATCTTCTTCGAATAAATGTGTGAGGATTTTTTCTGCTCTGACAAGCCAATCAGGATGATTAGGATCAATAGTTTTCGCTGCTTCCTCAAATATGTTTCGATTGTTGGTATCCATTATAGCTGTTTAGCGTTTTGGTAGAGTAATTACCGGGTGTATTTTATTTTCGGATAGGTCTTGAGTTTTATGGCTCCACGATGGTTGATGATCTGGAATTGAATTCTTTACCTCAGAGTATTCAACCTGAAATAAATGAAAAATCGGATGAGCTAGATTGTGGGATGGCTGGAGCATTGATGATGGAAGAAAATCAACACTATTGGATGAATAAATTAAAAGAAAATAACTTTTTAGTTTATTTGTTTATCGTAGCATCACTCTTAGTCATAGACATTGTTTTGTATTGGGTTAATTCAGAAAAATCGCAGACTAGTCTGTATGAGCTGTTTTTCAATATTTTTAGGAACAATGTGTAAGGAGAGGAAGCTTTTATTATGTAGCGGTCACGTTGATGACCATGGTCACGTTTGATTTTGACCTGTCTGAAAATACATAATATGTTATAAAACTGAAATAATGACTATATTTTGACCTGCTGTGACACTTACTGAAAACAACTTTGCTGTTAAGCGTCTGTCTAGACAGTGACAAGTCATCGAACTGAATGATATTACTTATAGCCAAAGATTTTGGCAATTATCAGACTTTGTAATGGCAATGACCTTGTCCAGACATGCCCAAACAAATAAAAGTATTACGAGTATTATGATGGTAATGGTCAGACTTTACAAATGGTGATGACCTGTTGCAGGCAGGACCAAACACGTGGAAGAATTATGAAACCTTGTAGATTGAGATTTTAAAATGATTTTAGAACATAGGGGATGGAAATGATGGGAGGTAAGCAATCTGTCCTACCTCTAGTCTATACAAATAAGTAAAGATTAGTGGCAACGTTAAAGCTTTGATGGGGGGTTGGACACATTTTACGTCAAAAGCACATATATGTACATGCATATGTATATGTATGTATTCTAACTTATGTAACGCGGTGTACTATAAATTCGGAGATTTTTCAGCAGTTTGTCACTACTTGCTGTGTGGTCAAACCTTATAGACAACTCAAGTCTAAATTTTCGCCTCAGCAAAATGTCTTCCAATAGAGAGTGAGTATAACACTCTATTTTATTAAAATATTTTTGGCATAATTTATCATACATTCTATAATGAATGAATTGAATGCCAATACAACTATTTTATTGAAGGATTTTTTGGCATAATTTATTTAACATTCTATATGGAATGAATTAAATGCCAATATCCATTTTCAAAAAATACCATCAATAGGTACTTATAGCAAAGCAAAAATATTTAAAAATAAGAATTGAATTGGTTACAATTCCTTTGTGCGCAAAGTTGAATTTATAATTTTATAAATCAAACAAAAAACTTAATTTGCATTATTTTTTATTATAGAGCAACCATAGACAAGCAAAATGCAACAAAAAGAAAAGGGTCAGCACCAGCTGACGATAAAGGACCATCAAGCAAGCGTAAAAGACAGGAGACCTTAAAAATACCACAAGGGTAAGTTTGACTACTACAATGAAAACCTAAAAAACTGTATTTTATCTGCTATTAGAGTGTTGTTGATAATCTATGTGCAGAAAATTGCAAAACTAGCTATGAACTTTATGTTCTAATTGTGGATGATTTGTATGACTAAAATTTATGTTTGTGTTTTATTAAGATTATTTGATTATGTTAATCTATGTGTATGTACTTACATTTACAGACTTACTGAGGAGCAGAGGCTCCAGATCAATAAGATTATAGCGGGAGAGAGTGAGGAACCCGCAGTAGTAACACTTCCAGTATCAATACCATCAGACGTAAGTCTGATGCCACCACCACCATCTATACCCTCTGACACAAGCACCCCCTCTACAAGGTATGCATATGAACAGATTATATGAGATTGCATCTAAAATAATGTATATATTATATAGTAATTGATGTATCATTCAGTTGAACCTTAAAAATATCAGCTAAGAAACTACTTGATCATTTTATAGCTGCGTTAAATTGTAGACAAAAAGCATTTAGACATTTTTTATCTCCTATATTGAACATGACACACTTATTGTAATTGTAAATAATTTTTGAGTTTTTTTGTTTAAGATAAAAGGAACTTGAGTCTTATCATATTTTTTTTATTTATTTTTATAGCCAAACTCAGAATGATGATGATGAGGTAATAGATATAGCACTCGAAGAGCCACAAATCGACAACAGCAAAGGTATCTTATTAAATACGACCAATTTTGATCTAACAAAATTATTCGTGTGTCAAAAAGACAACGCCTATCATGTCTTTTATAACACCGATGCCCGTGTATTCGTAGAGTCGGATACATGGCAGGGTGAACTGAAGATATTCCCTAACCCCATAACCCAGCAGGAAAATTCTCCATATACGAAAATGGCCTGCAAACACTTTGAGTTTATTGACTCCTTATGCTGTGATTTAACCAAAAAAATCCGTGAAACTAATCCCTTTGCATGGCCTGTTGGCTTATTTGGCTCGCAGGAAAACATAAAAAAATACCACAACTTTATGCCTTTTCTAAAAGTGCATGTGAATCCAGAAGGAGAACGTTGTGTAGTAGTTCATTTGGATGGGGAAGAAAAAATTATCCCTATCATTGACATCGCAAACAAGCATTTTAAAATGAAAGCTATAATAAAAATAGGGGCCATCAAACCCCACGCTAAATCACCAAACAGGCTTGTTATAAGCCTCACTGTAGAGGAGCTGAAGCTAAGCACAGACTTAGCAAAGCTAAGTTACAACGTTCAAACACCAGAGCTAAGATTTGCTCATAAAATTGATTTTTGAGCATTGGGATTTCTATAGTTTTGTTAAATTCTATAACTACTTTTGGCATATTTTTGGTCCTGATGATGGTAGGCGTTGTCTTTACACATAGCTTGTATGTCTATGTACTATGCTAAACCTTGTTTTGTTGTCCGGCTTTCATTTTTTTGGCAACATTTTTGTAAGTTCTTGTGGTGATTTTGTACTTTTTTTTGCTTTTTTATTGCTTCTCTATAATATTGGAAGATTTGACTACACTCATGATTTCGAAAACTTACTTTTTTATCATACCATTTTATGTTCTTTATATTCATGTCAAACTGAAATACTTCAAATGGCTGAAATGGCCAGAACTCCTTATGATTTAATATCATCATGATATAAAATAAAATAATAAGGACTGAAATAGTCAACAAATGCCACCATATGTATTATCACTTTGATGTGAAATGACCAAATCGATTGAAATGAATATTATAACATGAAAAGCAGTGACATACTCACCCTATGTATCTGTATACATCCATGACTAGTTGAGTGCATATTTGACTTGCTGATTGCCAGTCTCATCTGAAAACAGTGAAATAAATTACAAACTATCAAATATCTCTATTTTTGGTTGATAGGAGACATCATACAGTGTAAGCTGACTTCATCTAAAGCGAGATTACCATTTCGTGGCAGTACAAACTCTGCAGGCCTCGATCTGTTTAGTGCAGAAACATTGACAATTAATCCTATGGAATTGAAAGTAATCAGCACTGATTTGCAAATTAAACTACCGATTGGAACTTATGGTCACATAACCACAAGGTCAGGACTTACATTGAGACATAAACTTGTCATTCCAACTGGTACAATAGATCCTGACTATCGTGGTATAGTTAAAGTTGTGATGATGAATACTGATACAAAAAAATTTGTTGTAAATCAAGGCGAACGCATCGCTCAACTCATTTGTGAGAAAATTTCAATACCTAAAGTAAGGCTTTGTATGGGTGAACTTGATGCCACCCATCGTAGCTGTTCAGGCTTTGGTTCTACTGGCATGAAATGATAAAAAGAAATGATGATTGAATTTCATACCTGTCTGATTCTTTTTTGTTGTTTCAATGTTGATGATTTATTTTTGCATATCTATCGATGCAAAACTGAGTGTTTAACTTTCTTGTGTGCTGAATGCTATGTCAGTTGAATACTGTTGTACTATCAAATAATAAATGATGTCAACCGATAAACTTGTTTCAATCACAGCGTGATAAATAAATACATGTACTGTATAATCTCTAAAAGTTGCATCTTATTTTACGAAAGCATGAAGATAATGCAATATCAATCTATTACCACATCTGTAGCATGTGTATCAGTATCAAGTAAATTATACATGATGAGTCTTTATTGCTGAGAGAGGATCATAGACAATAATAACACCAAAAGCAACATAAGATCATGAAATTTTTATTGTGGTCAAATCTTCTAATAGTTATTATAATTGTGTGTCCAAATGTAGATATTACACAAATATGTAACACATTTCTTGTTTTTGGACTATCGTTTTAGAAGATCTAAGGTACTTTTGTCAACAGTGTGACAAAAGTTACAAACACCGGTCTTCTTTGAGTCGACACAAAAATTTCCACAAGGTTCGATGTGTTGACTGTGATGCGTTGTTAACAAAGGCTGAAGTTAAATCTCACATCTGTCAATATGAGCAACAGGTGAGTATTATTGTGAGTTAAGAGTAGGTATAATTTTATTACAGTGAAAGTAAATAATTGTCATTACGCACGCTTGCTGCGCGATAATGAAGTTATCAGATTAACAGATGAATCGTCTTCTCTCGTAAAAAGAGCAAACGACTCCTGGTGCTATTACCAAAAATAATTTGTTGATTACTCTGAATTGTCTTTTCCTACACATTGTATTGACGAATCCCAAATATATTATAATGCTCATTTTTTTTTAGCAACTACAACAACTACGCGTGCCTGCAACCCAACCCGTTATAACGAATGATGATGAAGCCGGTGACTTTTATTTACAAGAAGGACAGAGACCACTCCATTATACAGGGACTCATGAAGAAAAGACGAGAGAGCTAATAAACAAAAACTGGTCAGCAATACGTAGTTATAGAAAAAAATGGAAGTTTTCAAACCTTTACAATGTTGTGGTAAGAAACAATAATGTAGCTTCATCACTGTTAGATTTTGACATGAGGAGAATTTTAGATGACCAAGCTAACAAATTTAAAATCAATGTGTCCATAGGAGCTATTTTGATCAATAACGAGGATGAAACTATGAGGTACTTTCACCCTAGTGCTGGAAAAGATAGACTTTTTGACCAACCTATTCTCATAACCAACAGAGAAGATTATGACGCATTTGTAGACAAGTTGCTAGCTGAAGATTTGGTTGAGTACTCTACTCGTTCCAGACCAGACACCTCTTGGGGATTGCACATCATTACAAATATCAACTTCTTTGTGTATCCAATATTCAACCATCCAATAGGTTGCTGTGCAACAATACCAAGCCATCTAAAGAGTAGCAAAGCGGTATTAACATTAGAAAGAGATACGAACGGTGAACTATACACAGACAATCTATGTCTATTTCGTGCAATAGCAATGGCACTAGGAAACAAAAGTACCCTCCAAGCATCAACCAAAGCTTATTTTATAAAGTTTCTCATGGGAAAGAGTTTGTCAGCTGAAAACTTCAAAGGCGTGTTGCTAAAAGACATACCCTTTATTGAAGCTATGCTTAAAATATCAATATCAGTGTACACTCTGAAACAAAGCGATTCAGAAGGTTACGTAGCAACTTTAGTGTCAAGATCTATGACCACTTATCCCAATAAAGTAAACCTACATCTAGAAGGGAGCCATTTTTGTCTCATACAAAACCTGAAACTTTACACCAAATCCTACAAGTGTACTCATTGTAACAAACTGTTAAAAACTGCTTCAGATCTGCGAGTTCACTCCTCAAGATGTTCTTCTGAAACTACAAAACATTATTTTCCATACGGAGAATACACACCACCTAAAACAATCTTCCAAAAACTAGAACAAGAAGGGATCGCCATACCAGAAAGCTTGAGATATCATCCGTATTATGCTGTCTTTGATTGTGAGGTGTTTTTTACTCACTCTAAAAATGACTTACCCAATAATAGCCCTACAATATCCTGGGAATCGAAACACAACTTAGCTTCAATCAGTGTAGCGAGTAATGTAGCAGGTTTTACTCAACCAGTATGTTTTGTCAGGGAAACTGATGTCACAGAGGGTGAAATAGTTCAAGAGATGCTAAAGTATCTGCAGGCTATGTCTGATCACTGTTATCATAAACTTAGATATGAACGATACCATAAGATATTCAGAGCTTTGGAACGTAAAAAGATAGAAGCAGTGAAGCTGGAAATCAAAGCTGGAAACTTTGAGCAAATGAATTTTATTCAATCTATAAAATTTGTTGGACAAAAATATGACAGATTGATCAAAGAACTAGATACTTACATTGCAGAGTTGATGGTATTTGGTTTCAACAGTGCACGATATGATCTTCCTCTCATTGCTCCTCTTCTGATAGGAACACACATTTCTGAAAAAAAGCAGTGCGGCTATGTAGTGAAGAAAGGAACGAGCTATCAAACTCTATCATTAGGTAGATTAAAGTTCCTTGATGTGTGTAATTTCATAGCACCAGGGTTCTCATATTCTGACTATCTTAAAGCTTTTGAGGTAGAAGAAACCAAGTTCTTTTGGATCCATGAACAGTTTACATCTTTGAAGGTTCTGCAGAGAACTGATTTCCCTGAACATTGGGAGTTCTATAGCTCGCTAAAACAGCGAAATATAACGACAGATGAATATAATCATGTAAGAAAAATCTGGGAAGAGCGTAAAATGAAAACCCTCAAAGATCTTCTAATTTATTATAACAACTGTGACTGCGTACCATTTGTTTCTGCTCTAGCTCGACAGATGCAGTTTTTTAGAAGTATAGGTCTAGACATCAAATCAGCTATCTCTATCCCAGGTCTTTCTATACGGCACCTGTTCAATCTAAAAGATTCTAACTCACCAATAATGATGTTTGGAGAACAAAACAAGGACTTATATTATATGATTCGATCAAACATTCGTGGCGGTCTGAGCATGGTGTTCTCTAGATATCAAGAAGTTGAAAAAACAGTAATCAAAAAAGAGTATTATGCTGAACAAGCAAAAACAACACAATCCGTCTTAGGGTTAGACGTCTCAGCCTTATATCTCAATAACCTGACAAACATGCCTATGCCCTGTGGTGCATTTGTCAGGCGTAGATCATCTAACGATTTCAAGCTCGAACGTTGTTATGCATATGGGGTAAAAGCAGCTCAATGGATAGAGTGGTATGGCCACCAAAGAGGTATAAAGTTTCAACATCTATATAATGGTGGAGAAGTGAGATTAGGTGGAAGAAATCTACCTGTTGATGGTTACGCCCCATGCAAAAATAGCCGAGGGCTTGTCTTGCAGTTTCTCGGCTGTTACTTTCATTCTCACTGCTGCACAAAATGTCCTGTTGGTAGAGAACAAAATGTTGAGAGAGATGCTATTAACAGAGAAAACACTATGTCAAATGTCAAGTATTTAGAGGATTTAGGCTACACCGTTGTTATAAAATGGGAATGCGAGTATGACAATGAACTGAAATCTGATAAACTTCAAACATCGTTTTGTAGAGAACAAAACATAGCTATAGACAACAGACACAAGTTATCCGAAAAACAAATTCTTCAGGGTATAACCGATGGATCATTTTTTGGGATGGTAGAATGTGATATTACGACTCCAGATGAGCTAAAGCCATACTTTGAAGAATTTCAACCAATAGCAAAGCACGCTATGCTAGATAGAAACTCAATAGGTATCCATATGAAGAGTTTTGCTGAGGCAAACAATCTGTTGAAAAAACCTAGTAAGACCTTACTCTGTAGCTATTATGGTAACCGTATATTACTAGCTACTCCACTTCTACAGTGGTATCTATCAAAAGGATTGGTTGTAACTAAAATACATCAAACCATACAGTTTAAACCCGAAAAATGCTTTCAAAAGTTTGGAGAAACAGTAGTGGATGCTCGCAGAGAAGGGGACACAAACCCTGCGACAAAAGTGGTGTCAGCATCCAGCAAACTCATGGGAAACTCTGCCTATGGCAACTGTCTAAAAAATGTAGAAAACTACAGGGATGTGACATATCACAAAGCCGATGAGACTGCTATTCACAGTCTGATAAATGGAAAACGATTCACCCATTGTGAGGAAATAAATGAAAATGTGGTTGAAATAGAGATGGCAAAAAAGAGTGTCAAGGTTGACATCCCAATTCAAGTGGGTTTCTTTGTGTTAGAATACGCCAAGCTGCTGATGCTGAGGTTTTATTATGATTTTCTGTTAAAATACATTTCTGATAGAGATTTCTGTCTAATCCAAACAGACACAGACTCGTTATATTTTGCTCTATCTACCAAATCTTTGTGTCAAGCTGTCAAACCTGAACTACGTGATGAGTTTATGAGAGAATACAGCTCCTGGTTTGCTATTGAATACTGTGACTATCATCAAGTCCAATTCTTTGAGACTGCATTTGAAGGGAATACCTGGAATCCACTACCCTGCTGTGAAAAAGTCAAAGTATTCGACAGCAGAACCCCTGGAAAGTTCCATTTAGAATTCAAAGGTGATGGTGTGATTGCCTTGTGCAGCAAAAGCTATTACTGTATCGGAAAAGACCCTAAACTTAGTACAAAGGGAATCAGTAAAGTACATAACAGTCTAACAGCTAGCAACTTCAAAGATGTTTTGTTCAATCAAGAAATTTCATCCGGTATAAATAAAGGCTTCAGGGTTAGGGATAACACAATATATACATATACTCAAAGTAGAAAAGGTCTAAACTATATGTACGGTAAGAGACCTGTTATGTCTGATCATGTCACAACAACTCCAACACTGTTATAACAAGATACCTCATAGTACCTCATAGTTTCAAATTTCCATTATTTACTTACATCATTCATTTACAGAGCTAATTTGTATTACACAAAGTCTGTCATATCTTTAGCATGCTGCTACATGTAAATAATTCATTTGTAAATATGTTTTTTATCTTCTACGGCAATTATAAGCGATTTACCACTCATCATTTTTCATTTGTTATTATAAAAAATAAAGGTAATACATAAAACATGTAATTTCATCTGATTTTTTTCATTTGAGTTTTCAAAGTCATTAGAGAATGACTCTCACACTTACACACCCTTTTAGCATGCTCGTGTCTGGTCCTTCAGGAGCTGGTAAAACCAACCGTGTCGCTGAGCTGATAAAATATAAAAAACAGCTCATTTCTCCGGAACCTAAAGCGGTATATTTTTGTTACAGTGAGTGGCAGTCTTTATACGAGACTGATGCATTCACAGGAGTACAATTTATTCAAGGTTTGATTGAAATTGATCAAATTGATGTATCTATTCCAAACTTATTGATTATAGATGATCTTATGTCACTTCTAGGAAAAAAAGATGGTTCAATTATCTCTGACACATTTACAAAGCATTCGCATCACAAAAATTTGAGTGTTATTTTGATTACACAAAATATGTTTGAGAAAGGTCCTCATATGAGAAACTGTCAATTGAACAGTCATTACCAAATACTGTTTAAAAATCCACGTGATCGATTGCAAATCACTCACCTAGCTCGACAGATGTATCCTAATCAAGTGAAATTTATGCTGAGTGCTTACAACGACGCTGTAGCTAAACCTTACGGGTACCTGTTTATAGACCTAAAACAAAACACTGAGGAATGGATGCGATTGCGCACCGGTATATTTCCAAATGAATTATGTTATGTATACCTTCCAAAATCGAATTCTATTCATTTGCCATCTAGCCTTGAAACTGTTAACAAGTATGAGCAGTAAGATTAAAAAACACGCCAAAACTTTGAAGTTTCTGACTGAGACAGACCAAGCGACTGCAAAGGCTATCATTAAATCAGCGAGACCCGATTTGGTTAATTGCTTCACAGAAATTTGTTACAACGTGTTGAACGGGAATATCAACTTAACACCTTCCTATAAAAAGAAATTAGCTAAGCATAAGAAAATATTAAGATCAATTGCTAAAAAATCAACTAAAACATCATCTCGGCGAAATCAAATCCAAAAGGGTGGGTTTCTCCCACTAATTTTACCGCTTGTCAAGACATTATTACCAACCCTTGTGGGTGGGCTCCTTAGCAGATAATCATGAATGACGCAAAAAAGTACCTACTCATTGATACTAACAACGCTAGCCAAATTTCTAAAATATTTGAATCTAATTTAAAGAATACATCTCAAAGACTTCTACCACCTCTAAAACGAGAAATAAACGAGTTGGATAAAATGATGGCTGAGGTCGCTCAAAATCAATCATTATCTGTTGATGAGAGGGTCGATATGTATGAAAAACATTTAAATAACTTCTTAACTCACCGTGCTTTAGCTAGCAGACCATTACCGCAACCTCAAAAAGATCAACCTACACGGACAACAAATTCTGAAACCAAACCAGTAGGTGATGATCATTTGCTACCCATACCTAAACCTTTAAAAAATAAGGCAAAATCATTGTATTCGTATCTCGATAGACTTCCAATTACCTACTCTCAGTCTGGAGAAATTATTATAAAAGGAAAACCAATAAAAAACAGCAATATATCTGACTTGCTAAATGCTGCTGTGAACTCTAAGGCTATTGGTGAATATACCACAGGATGGAATGAGTTTCAAAATTTTTTGAGAGAAAACAATGTCCCAAAATCTTTGCTAGCTAGAAACGTGGCACTGACTATAAATGATGTTGATGATTTCAGTTCACCTCAGTCTTCATTTCATACACCAAAAGGAGCATACAACACACCTAAGACTTTAAAAAGGAATAGGAGAAAGCGCAAACCATACACTCCTGAAACCATAGCCGTTTCACCTAAACTTTGGGCTCAACCTTAAAATGAAGAACAACAAAAAAAGGTCAGCTAAACCTGACAAAATATCATCTAGTGAAAATAAAATTTTGAGTGAAACTTACTTGACTGCAATAAATCCTGGTAGTTTTGGAGGCAAAAGAAAGTTAAAAAAACAAGTCAAAAACATCTCCACTGCTAAAATAAAACATTGGTTGAGTAGTAAAGATACTTACACCTTGCATCGACCCGCAGTAAAAACTTTCAAACGGAGAAAGTTCATAGTGAGTGGCATCGATAGCACATTTCAAGCAGATCTCACAGATTTGGTACAGTTCACAAACGACAATGATGGCCATCGATACATATTGTTTTGTATCGATGTTTTTTCAAGATATGCTTGGGCAAGACCAATAAAAACAAAGTCGGGAAAAGAAATGGTAGCAGCTTTCCAATCAATATTTGATGATGACAACAGAATTTGTCGCTACCTTCACACTGACAAAGGAAGAGAGTTTTATAACAAAGAATTCCAAAATTTTCTAGCTGACTATGATATCAAACTTTACTCTACTGAAAATCAGGAAACAAAAGCTTCAATAGTAGAAAGGTTACAAAAAACAATCAAAAGTACTATGTTTCGGTATTTTACCTACACTGGAACATATAGATGGATAGATATTCTTCCAGACATCATGATATCCTACAACAACAGTTACCATTCATCATTGAACATGAGGCCTACAGATGTAAATTATCACAATCAAGAAGCTCTCTGGCATCAACTATACAATGATCGCTTCATGAGAGCTGAGTCAGCAAAAGCTAGATTTAAGTTTAAAGAAGGTGATACAGTTCGAATTTCTAAATACAGTACAGTTTTTAAAAAAGGATATCTGCCGTTATGGAGCGATGAAATCTTTGTGGTAGCTGACCGCCATCACACCATTCCACCTGTCTATTCTCTTAGAGATCAAGCTGGAGATTATTTAAAAGGAACATGGTATGAAAAAGAACTCCAAAAAGTAAAAACTGACAACATATATAGAATTGAAGCCATATTAGGCAAGCGTAAAGTGAGAGGAAAAACACAATATTTGG
>ERZ1740055.212-NODE-212-length-13223-cov-7.763290_pt1 | contig 13223 bp, 11 predicted proteins | sample MGYA00581747_ERZ1740055 | MGnify/ENA primary metagenome ERZ1740055 (study PRJEB43018, sample SAMN04849739) | marine metagenome | isolation source: floating plastic debris | place: Pacific Ocean | collected 2008-08-28 | study: EMG produced TPA metagenomics assembly...
GGCATTATTTTCTCTATGGATAAGTTGAACACCGTAAATTTGAGTACGCATAGAACTTCAGTGTCACAAAGTAGTTTGATTCTCTAGCCTTTAAGTTAAAACATTTCAATTCAGTCTCTTTTAACTCGCGCGTTGGTTTAGATATCAGTAGTCAATCAACATTTATTGTTTTACAGCTATATATACGTGTTTCTTCTGTTCTTGACATAAACGTGTCTCTTTTGTCCTAAACATATGGATCTTTGTTTTCAAGTTAAAACGCAGTTTAGTTTTCGTTCCCTTTGTTTCCAGCCTTGCTAGAAGCAACGTGCATGCAGTCCCTGCTATGACCAAGGCTGTAGTGGATGCTCGGAATGGTAGGTTGGGAAACCAGCTACTCTACAAACAGAAACTACAGTCAGGTCTTGAGAAGGGATTAGCAAAGCTAAATGTCGAATAATACCCTACGTTACAACAGTACTACGATGTTTTCCAGGTAAAAGACGCACAGGTTCTTGCAGCTACAGCCCAGCCCAACATGTTGGGACGATTAAACGAAGCCAACCAACTCCTTGAAGAAATACAGAAAGGGCTTAATGCTTATCTCGAAAAAAAACAGCTGTTTTTCCCGAGGTAAGAGTTATGTTTTGCGTAATAGTTTTGATCCATACATTTAGTTTATAGGAGATAATTATACCAATGCTTTGTCATTTGTTAGGTTAAAAACAGAACAAAATTCTTGTGTTGCAAACTGTGAAACTGCGCTTTTACGTGTTCCAGGTTCTTTTTCTTGTCAAACGACGAGTTACTTGAAATCTTGTCTGAGACCAAAGACCCACTGCGTGTACAGCCGCATCTCAAGAAGTGTTTTGAAGGCATTGCTAAGCTGGAGTTCACTGAAGATCAAGAAGTTGTTGGAATGATCAGTTCGGAGAAGGAAGTGGTTCCCTTCTTTAGGAAGATTATTCCCGCTAAAGCAAAGGTATTCTTTACCTTTTCTTTGCCGCAAATAATAATAAAATTTAAATAATAATAATATTTGGCTTAATAAGAATGACGGGGTAGGAAAATGAATTCATAGGGAAATTAGTAAAGAATGTTTGTTTCAAACAGTCAAAAATTGATATGAGCACGAACCTATGCTGATATGACAATGATAAATAAAAATTTTAAATACAAACAAAGTACGTGATAAAAGCCAGGAAGCAGTTATGGTAGCTGTGTACAACAAACATGTCTTACATCATACACTTAGCTATCTCGTTTGAGTATAACGTACTTGACAAAAAGTAGAGAAACTGAAATATACCAGGATCTACCCAGGCAGTTAAATAAACTGTAGAACATTCAAGTAAAAGTAGTACCTTTAAACATAGGAGCGTTGTGAACATACCATAAAACGTACGTGAAAGATTTTGGTATTGAAATGCAGACACACAGAAAAAATTGTAACTAAAAACAACAAGAATTCTGTGCAAAAAAACTTGAAATGTAAGGAGACTTGCTCTCACTGGAATTCTAGGACAATAAATTCCTCATTTGTAAGAGCTTGTTTGATAGCAATAATAACAAAGATAACAATGACACTAGCGATATAATTTACTTTCCTCTTATTTTTTGTCGCAGCTTTTATAAGCTTTTTAAACATCGTTTTGCTGAAAAGTTTCCTTAACCATACGGATCTCGAACTGATCAATCAGAGCGCGCAAATTTAGTCGGGTGTATAATAATTACCAATATTTAGTCAATAACGAATTTCATGGAAACTCTTGTGTGATTAAGGTAGGGTTTGGGTTTTAGTTAGAATGTTGTGGTTGGTCGATTAACATTACTATTCATGTTATAAGAGCTTTTCAGGGCTGAGAATTCTTTTATAGGATTGTCATGTACGTTGTGCCTTAGAACAAGTGTGTTTAAAACATGTAGAAAACTCCCTATGCCCTAGGTTCTCCTAGTGTTAATTCACTTTTCATCAAGAACATTTCTGGAAATATACTTGCTGGTAATGTTTATTCTTCTCCACCTTTACCTCAACCTTTACTCAACTATTCTAAAGTAAAAATGGAAGTCTCTAGTGAACAAAAATCAAGTTTCTTTGTTTAGCACAATACCATATTATTTTATAATTGCGATGTGTGTGTCTTGGGAAAGCAGAGGAGATAAGCAAGCCCAGTGAAACACCTAAATTCAATTCTTCGTTATTATTAATCTTCAGGGTATGGTGGAGAAATGGCTTATCCAAGTTGAGGAGGTGATGATTGGAAGCTTGAGCAAAGTTGCTGAAGACTCGGTGGCGTCTTACATGCAGAACCCACGCGGAAAGTGGGTGCAGGAATGGCCAGGGCAGGTACGCATGATTAGGAAGCTCTTTACACCACACTTACTATCTTGATACTGAGGGAAAATGTTTATTACAATAAAAACCGCTGTTTAAATATTCATATTATTTTACTTTTGTGAAGGAATTTTGCAAGGAAATAAATTTTCCTAACTAAACCATCGTGAAAATACATTTGGTATTTTAATTTGTGTGCGGTGTCTTCTCGAAAACCGCGTAATTGAAGTGAGCTCAAGAATAATTTTTCCGCAAGATCGCAAAACTTAGGGGTCAAGAAAGTCCAGTTTTCTAAACCACGAAATATACACGTCGCGAAAGTCTTAACTGATAAAATATTTTGTTTAAACTTGGAAGAAAAAAATGGTTTTCATATCGAGACTTCGTGTATCTGTGAAGGTGTACGGTAACATATTTTGAACACCTCTTACAGCTGAAGTAACAAATCTACCTTCAAAAATTGTCTGTAACTCCCACTTTTTCGCCTTAGTTATATCTCACCAATATTGTGGCGAATATACAAATAATTTTCAAACACGAGACCTATGATTTTAGTTTTTCCTCGACATGTTTTGGCAGTTATGGCATCTTCATTAGCTGATTTTCTTTGTGACTTTCAACAAGACATTAAAACTACAATATGTAGTTATATACATAAAAGAAACTTCAAATTAGCCTAAAAAGTTTTTTCTTCAATCTGCCGAAACATGTTTAGAAAAAAGTATAATTCATCTACTTGTTCTTCAGAATTACGGTAAATTTAATAAGTTGTAGATTTTTTAGATTTTTCGGCATGAGGAAAATCTTTTTCAGTTATTGCTTTTTGTAGAAGCTGTTTGTGATGAAATTCCAGTTGCAAGTTTTAGTTTTTAAAAATATTCATACTTACCAATTTTATTGTAACAGTTACTCCTAACTGATTAAAGTTATTAGCGAAGGCTAAGGACTGATTAGTGTATCTTAAGAAAACGTTCTCTCGAAAATATTTTTTCTTATTTCTTTTTCATCTTAGATTGTTTTAGCTGTTGGTGGTATGTACTGGACAACAGAAGTTTCCGTGGCGATCCAAGAAAAGGATGGGTTGAAGGTTTGTGGATGAATTCAATTCAATGTTTCTCGATAGTATTTTATTAAGTTTTGAAATGATTAGACCAAAAACGAATGAAACGGTTTGTAAATCAAATTCTTTTCTACAGAGTTACCTTCGTTTGAATCTTTGACGATATGAAAGTGTCTCTTTGCTATTTTTGTAGTTTAACCAAAGCTGAAGCTATAAGGTCAAGCTCAAGCTGTTGTGAGCGAGTCAGTTTTAGTGGCATCACCAGTGCCACTCAAAAATGTATCTTCTTCTTCAGTTCCTTGAGAACCCAGTGAGGCATATGTCCGCCACAATGTTTCTTCTCCATCGGGTCCTATCCTTTGCCAATGATTGTGCCCCCATCTCCCCACCTTCAATCCAATTTCCTTCAACTCCATTTCTACTACACTCAAAAGTATATAGTGCATGGTTATTGTAATCGAGGTCATATTCAGCTTTTTAGTAATAAAATCATGAAAAGACCTTCGCATTTACGTTTACAATTTAAGTAACTACGAAAGGAAGTCTAAATCCCGTTCAAGTCTAAGGTTTGTTAGGCTTCTTGTTGCATTTTCTTGCATCAATTACGTACACAAAAAATTACATATATTTCTTCGATTGTCTTACGATTCTTGTCATTCGAAAGACCGCGACGTTTTAAGTCTTCGTCAGGCAATGGGGTAGACTGCGAGAAGGGCATGTTATATGCATTTTATCCTTCAGTGGTCAGTGCCTTTATCAGTTGACCTAAATTATTATTCTTCCGTCAGGGCCGTTGTAATATGTCGTTTCTCTTTTATTTTTCTTCCACATTGTATTAGGTTAAAGCGATCTCTATCCAATGACATGAAGCGCAAGACAATTGAAGAAATATATTTAATTGTTTATCTATTTCAAGGAAGTTTTTAATTGTATAGCGTACATAACTACGAAGATCGTTTAAAATGTTTTTACCAATAAACTCTTACAAACTCAAAAGCAATAACTATTAAGCACCTGAAGATGCCCTGCTTTCAACAGCAAGTAGTGGCTTCAAAGTTACCTTAGAGTTTTAATAGTACTATATACCGGTATTGTAGATGTCACGGGCACGAGCCACGGGTTAAAAGACTGGGATTTCCCTTCTGCGTAAATTGCAAGTATAACCATAAAGATTGACCATGCGATTTTTGCTAATAACCGTGATGCAGCTGTAATCAATCATATTTGAAACTTTTGATTTTCTCCCTTTAATATCTATTAATTCTTTTTATTGGTATAAAGAGTATTTAACAAAGCCAACTTAGCCGACTTTATACTCGTTTAACATGTTTTTATCCTTCTCTGTTAGAATTACCTCGACAAGATGAATTCACAGATAGAAACAATCGTTGGACTAGTGAGGGGGAAGCTGGACAGCGGTATTCGTGTTACACTTGGAGCCTTGACAGTAATCGATGTTCACGGTAAAATCTATCACCTAATTGGCGATTTCTAATACCTTTAAAAAGAAACATTAATTTGGGTCGTTAATAAATCTAGCTAAATCTTTCTTTTAAGTCATTTCCTTTGTTTTCTCTTTGTTACTGTACTTGTATCTCTTCAAGGTTAGCCTGTAAACCAGTCCTGCAGGACCTTGTAAATTCTCCTGACAATAAATTACTGGGATGATTCAACCTTTATTATTATTATTGTTATTATTATTATTAATTCTAATATTATTGTTAATATTATCATTACTATTATTATTATCATTATATTATTATTATTATTATTATTATTATTATTATGCATATTTTTATGTATTACAATGCCAGTCCAAACGACGTTTTCTCTACCGTATCGTATTCAGGTCGTGATGTGGTTGAGAAAATGTACCATGACGGTGTAAACAGTTTGAATGACTTTCAATGGCTGTCGCAGCTGCGTTACTACTTTGAGGACAAAAAGATCATCGTGCGCATGATCACTACCTCTATCAACTACGGCTATGAGTATCTCGGGAATTCTGGTCGACTTGTCATCACCCCGCTGACTGACAGATGCTACAGGTATGTGGACTGATTAAGCACTTTGTGGTTGAATCACTTCACTGTTTCGCCACGGAAACTTCTGTTGTCCAGTACATACCACCAACAGCTAAAACAATCTAAGATGAAAAAGAAATAAGAAAAAATATTTTCGAGAGAACGTTTTCTTAAGATACACTAATCAGTCCTTAGCTTTTGGCTTACAAATAACTGAAAAGACTTAAATTTTAAAACATTTACATATGAAACTATTTGTATGATCAAGTTTAGTTACTGCCAAATTAAAGCTGAGTAACTGCCAAATTAGAATGGTGCATTTTGCTATTTTCGACAGGTTTTAATTTTAATAATTGAAAGTATTTAACAAGGCGTTTTAGTTACTGACGTCATTTAGGGCTGTAGCCCAGTCCCCTTTTGAACGCGGCAACAACCAGGATGAAGGAGATTTCTTGAATTTCAAAAAGCTGTTTTTCCCAGAAGTGATAGTTGCTAAAGCTAAATCCTTTACGAGCCAAGTGGCCCATGGTGCCGGCAGTTATCTCCGGTTTCTGTAATGTTAAGCGGATGAGAGTCTTTGACTCCCGCTGGATGGGACACTAATCCATCGCAGGTTAGCTCCCAGCAGACACTGGAACTCATTTACCTACCCCGGAAGGATGGAAAGCTGAGTTAGCTTAGGCAGGAAATAAAGTCGCACAAGTCAGTTCAAATCTTGGCAGAGCCGGGGATCGAATTGGGGACCTTGTGGTCAGAAAGCAGAGATCTTACCAACTGCGCCAACCGCGCCCGCCTGATAGTATTGAATGATAAATAGTTTTGATAACAAAAAAAACAACTTAAGCCTTTCATTTAAGTAATAGACATGGTTTATCGGCTGATAAACTGGGCAGGATGTTGAAAGAGCACGGGAAGAATTTGGAAATCACAAGCCGCAGGCAAGATATTTACGAATTCTTCGGATATTCTTCCAACATCTCAGATGGTTTATTAGCCTATAAAACAAAGATGGGTGTGGTCTGTTGCTTCTATTGTGCTCCAATTAGAGCACGAATTTACTTTGATATTGTATAATGTGTGATAAATAGTTTGAACAAAAGAGAAAGAGCTAGCTTCACTTTAAGTCTTGGTCGTTTGAAGAATGAACAGAAAAATGTGAATTCTAGTGCTGTCAGAAGCTGATAGTCATTCCATGTTGTTAGAACTCTCATGGGGGCACTCAAACTGAATCTGGGCGGTGCACCAGAGGGCCCCGCTGGCACAGGCAAGACAGAAACATGCAAAGACTTGGCTAAAGCGGTTGCCAAACAGGTTTGTTGCATTTTTTGCTTCTACAATTTTGTTTTGAAAGCAAATCGAGTTAGATTTATATTTCTCTTTACATAAATGATTATATTTCCGATTCGTTTGTTTTCTTTTTTGTTTAACCATTGGTCGAAAATCAAGTTCTTTGGTTGTTGAAGATTTTTTGAAAACGATATGGTAGATGACCTCGTTAGGTACTCATGAATAAATGTTTGGGTCGCATATGTTTCATTTGAGGGCCTGAGAAAAAAAACGAACACAGATCTATTACAAAGGACATTTTAAGAATCAATAAAGTCAAATTTAATGAAGTGATATTGGAGATGGATCGACCATATATATTGAAGAGAGACGACGGCAATAGTGCTAAAGTTGTCTTGGAGTGGAATCAATGAAAAAAAGGAGGAGAGGCATTCTTAGAAAGAAAGAGCTGGAGAATAACTCGTGAAGCACAGTAAAGAGCACAAAAAGAGTACCACTTGGCCTGAAATGGTTTGCATTGTTCAAGGACCTGTGTTCAACCTAAAACGTCAAAGATAAAAGTAAAGAGAAGCATTTATTTGCATTTTAATTTTTTCATGCTTTCTTCTTATCTATATTTAGGATTTAGTCAATGATTAAAGCTGAAGCTTTACCAAAAACCGCTGCATTATTTTTATTGTTTCCTTCATAGTGCGTGGTGTTCAACTGTTCAGATGGTCTGGATTACAAAGCCATGGGGAAGTTCTTCAAAGGACTTGCACAGGCTGGTGCATGGGCCTGCTTTGATGAGTTCAATAGAATCGAACTCGAGGTAAATTTTGTTTGCGCAAACTTTGTTTTTTTATTACTTGGAGAATAATTAATTAAACTGTGCTGTGTATCTTTACAAGTAGTTAAATTTTACGGAGTGAACGACGACGAAGGACTACAGTCCGAAACGTTAGTTTTTTAAGATTTTTTCTCAATTCACTACGGTGTAAAATGTGACTACTTGTAAAACTGTTTCTATAGAAACACCGACGCAGCATTCCATTTATGATATGTGCTGTGTATCTGTTTTCTATTTTAAGAAAAAATAGAAAAAGGTTTCCAGCGTTAAGAGAAAATCTCTTTACAGGCCCTGTGGACCATAGAACCAGCGCTTATGTCCGCTTTCTGTCGTGTTAAAACAGATACGAGTCCTTGAACCCAACTGGACAGATCTTACTATATTGCAGCTTATCTCCTCCAGAAGTTGGTACTATTTAATCGGCCAAATAAGCAGTTTTGAGGTTTTTAGAACAGCGATATCTTCTTCTAACCTGTATGTATAAACAAAAAGGTTTCGGTCCTTTGATTGGTTGGTAAGCTTTTCAGATTTTTAACTCAAATTTTATCTTTATTAATTCATTTTTCTTGACAAATGACAAGATTGTAAGCGATGGCAGAAAAGATTCGCCTTTATGTAGCACAAAAGTTTCGTGTTGATTATAATGATAGTATACAAACAGAAATATGGAGGCGAAGCTGGAATGGACATGTATATAGAATGAAACCAGATTCAATACCAAGAACTGCGCTAACATGGCCACCCGAAGGGAAAAGAAAGAAGGGTCGTCCGAGAAAAACATGTAGAAGAACAGTCGAAAGAGAGATTTGTGAAATGGGGTTTAGAACATGGACAAAGGCAGAAAGAATAGCCATAGACAGAAAGAGATGGAAAGACGCAATTAACGGCCCTATATTCCAAGTTGGAGTGAGAAACTAAGAGAAAGTTAATGATTTGCGTTATTAAGGGTTCAATTAATACTCGCTTTTCAGGTGCTGTCTGTGGTGGCTCAGCAAATTGCCACCATTCAGAATGCCATATCTGCTGGTGCTAAAACATTTGTGTTTGAGGGAACAGATCTCAGCTTAAACCCGACTTGTACTATGTTCATTACAATGAACCCTGGCTATGCTGGACGGCAGGAACTCCCAGATAATCTAAAGGTAACCATCAATTATTTCAATCAGTTTTACTAATGTTAAAAGAAGCATTCATTTGCAGATTAAGTACTGTGTTTTTGCTGCTAAGTTAAAAAAGGTTTATCTATTAGATTGATTTAAAAGGCAATATTTTTTGTTTTAAAAGTTATATCCTCCAAAATACCATTACAAAATCAATAGACCATTTCACAGTTCCCAAAAGGTAACCAAGCTTCTACATGAAACTGAGGCTAAGGTTTACCTGAAATAATTATCATAAGAAAGACACTGATTAGCATGTCTATTATTTCCACATAACCTCATGTAGAAACTTGGTTACCTTTTGCGAATTGGAAATGGTCTATTCGTTTTCTTAGTTAAATGCACATTTGTATTTGTTTTCCAACGCCATATATAGATGTTTTGCTTACTTGTAATGAAATTTGAAATATAATATGAACAAAAAATATTTTTATTAGGTATTGTTTCGCACTGTGGCTATGATGGTCCCGGATTACGCTCTCATCAGTGAGATCTCTTTGTATTCTATGGGATTTCTCAATGCACGAAGGTAAGTCAAAAGTGATACTTATGGATTAGCCAATACATTCTTTGACATGTCATTTTTCTTTGGGCTTGTTCAACTTTTTATGAATTACAGAAGATCCTGTTTTGTTTTAACCCCTACTCCACGTACGTCTTTGACGTACAAGTAATTGTTAACTATATTCATGCAACTTTGTCTGGCCGGTTGAGTGATACTAAAATAATTAGACTCTTTGGCCACGTGGACTCTGAGTAATAGCCCATTCGGTGTTCAGCTAATGAGACGTCCCAGTGTGATGGTTGAGTAGTTTATTTGCACTCGAAGCCAATGCATGGCTAATTAAAACATAGGGCCAATTTAGAATAGGGTGCATAACGCCTTTTACTTTTTCAACTTATATTTTATCTAATACAGATTAAAATAAGCAAGTCTTGAAAAAATCCAAAATCTTGATATTTCTCCAATCTGAAGAATTCACCTAAATTGTTGCTTTGTGTGGAAGTAGGATGTATGACAGAATTCAGTAGAACTTTGACATGACTTTTCTTGACTTGAAAGTTCTACTTATTTCTCATTAACACGAATGTACTTTTAAAAGTACTATTGTTGTCCTTGCAGTTTGGCGCAGAAGATCGTGGCCACCTATCAACTTTGTTCTGAACAGCTATCGTCGCAGTCTCATTATGACTATGGAATGCGTGCAGTTAAGTCTGTGCTGACTGCAGCAGGCAATCTTAAGTTACGATATCCAGATGATGATGAGGCAGAACTGATGTTACGAGCTGTGTTGGAGGTTAATTTGGCCAAGTTCTTATCTCAGGTAATTATGATGGAAATTATGATGGGGAAAATAATGGTGGAGGTGGTGCTGATTAGAATCGTAATAACTGATGATTTTGAAGATGATATTGGTGGTGTTGGTGCTGGTTATAATGATGGTGATTGTGGTGGTGGTGGTATTGGTGATTATGGTGGTGGTGGTGATGATTATGATGATAATGGTGGTGGTGATGATGATCATGATGATGGTAGTGGTGATGTGGTTAGAGGATATTTTAGTGGTGGTGTAGTTGGATGTGATAATTCGCTTCGCAACACATTCTTTATAAAACTTTTACCAACTGAGCTATAAAGCAGATTCATTTTAGTGGGTCCATCTTGATTTTCATTGAGTTTGTACTACAGCTATTCACTCGGGAGGAGCGATGCTCAGTGGTCAGAGTCTGAAACCTGAGTTTCGGGTTTACTTGGGTTAAAATCCTTGATTCGAACTAATGAATGGATTTGTTTTAGATGATCCTAGGGGTGAATTCATTATGCTTTGTAAATAGAAAACTAATTTACCTCTTACATGTTGTAATTCTAAACAGGGAAGGGAAATTTAAAGTAACTATATATGATTTATAGGTAAATGTACGCGAAGACGATCATTTCATAACATCATGCTAATAACCAGGAATACAACAATAACCTACATATTTTGATATCTAGAGCTAAATAATGTATTGATCGACCGTTGCTATTATGATTCCCAATAGGATGTGCCTCTGTTTGAGGGCATCATTTCCGATTTATTCCCTGGAACACCTTGGCCCAACCCAGATTATGGGGTACTTGTAGAGGCAATGAAGGAGAACTGTTCAAAGCGTAACCTGCAGGCCACTGATTGGTACATGAGCAAGATCATCCAGGTAAGCCTTGTGAAATGCATTTTACAATTCTGTTAACCTTTTCCTGCTGAGATTTTAGAATTAACTATTATTCATGAAAGTACAGCGTTCAGAATTAATTGGAACAAAAAAATATCCAGTCCGACATTTCAAAGAAAACAATCCAAAAGAACTCTCACATGAAACTGTTTTAGGCAGGAAATAGTTATGCACATTTCAACAGTTTCTTTGATGTTTTTATCTGGCAGGTTTATGAGATGATGATCGTTCGACACGGATTCATGATCGTTGGAGATCCACTCGGTGGCAAGACTATGGCATTCAAGGTATGTAGTATGAGCCACTGAAAAACTTTGTTAGTAATATCAATGACTTAAGCAAGGTCGGTGGATACCACCTTTTATCATCGATATCTACATTTTAAAAATAGTTTTATCTTGGAGATACAAATTTTTGTTTTCCCATTCACTTGTGAGAGATCTTTCAAGAAGATGAATAATGTTTCTTTGCGCAATGATTTCATCCATTAGAATATAATGTTTTCGCTTGAGTGCTTATACATATTTTGCATCAAACCTTAATCTCTAGATTAAAATCAAAGTTTATAACTCGTTTCTCAATTTCAATTGATTATATGTTTGCTTTTCAGGTTCTTTCAGATTCTTTAACCGATCTTCACAAAGCCGGCTACCCTCACGACTCGGTGAGTAGATGTTTTACAACAATTAAACAGTGATTCGAGGTAGCAAAACATAAGAAAGAAAGTTAATTACAGTGTTTATATTGAACTTCCATTTACATTAACTTGAGATCAGGAAGGTGATATATTTCTAAGGTTTCAGATTTTTCTAGTGAATTTTTCTAAAGTCGTCTTTCACGTTGTATGACTTAAATTGCTTCCTCTCTTGTATTATTGTTTGTATGTTATTTCGTCGACTTAAACCGGAGAGAAAGAAGAGCTTTTTAATTTGTTATTGCTGTTTCTAAGAATTCACGCAAAGTAAGGAAACTTCTATAACCCACAGACTTAGACCGTCAGTACAATAATGAGAAATCTCTTAGAGTGTAGTTGTGGTGCTTTCTGTAGAAGCTCTGACTGATCACTACTCTAAATTGTTTGAGAATATTTTGGGGGACCATTTCAAGGATCAAACCACATCCGGGACTGCACAAGTTCTGAAGTCACAGCAAGGAAAGTCTCTTCGGAGATCCTGTTACCTTTAGAACTTTTCTTGGTCTTTATCCGTAATATTACCTTACATGACAGTCGGTTATTTTCATTATCGTTATTCATAAATGTAGATGATTGTCGCTATTCATAAATAGTATCTTATTGTTCTTGGTTTAGATCAATTTCCCCAGCCTTTCTCCTTATTTTGGTTTTGTTTTGCATGCTGAACTGAAACCAAGTAATAAATTAAAACTTAATGAATAGTTTGCTAACGAAATGTAAGAACTGACGTTTCACATCTTAGTCCTTCGTCAGGCCTTTGTTCAAAGCGTCTGCTCCTTACTCTAGTTACGGCGATGATCAAGGATTTCGGCCGTGAGTCCTCTAAATTAGAGAATTAAAAACTACCGAACATAATTCGTGTCGTATTCTCTTATTACTAGAATTTCTGAAATACAAAGTACTTAATGGTTCTGTTTCCTTGTCATCCTCAGGTATTGTACAAGATCATCAACCCCAAGTCGATTACGATGGGACAGCTGTATGGCTGCTTTGACCCAGTTTCTCATGAGTGGTCGGACGGAGTGTTGGCAAACACCTTTCGAGAACAAGCCAGCTCCACTACGAATGAACGGAAGTGGCTCATCTTTGACGGACCCGTTGACGCTGTGTGGATTGAAAACATGAATACTGTGCTGGATGATAATAAAAAGGTTATTGGAACAGGAATTGCATAGTATAAAACTGAGTTGCTGGTGCGGTTGTAGAATGTTTAGACCAGAGTATATTAATCATAGTTTCCCCCTTGTGTATAGTCAGATTTCCTCTCCTCTCGCGCGTAGTAACTCAAATTTAACTTTGCAAATTCATTCACCATTACTAACATCATTAACACCGCCAACACCAAAATTATCTTTAGCACCAAAACCACCAATGTCTTTGTTATAGTTATCATCATCAACAATTGCAACATGTCATCATCATGATTATTATTATCAATGTTATGAACACTACCACCTCAACCAATATATCATCATCACCACCACTACCAAAACCATCATCACCAACACAACCATCACCATTACCATTATCATCACTACCAACATTATCATCATCACTACCACTACCACTACCATAACCATCATCATCAACACAACCACCATCATTACGATTATCATCACTACCAACATTATCATCATCATC
>ERZ1740055.213-NODE-213-length-13212-cov-8.037167_pt1 | contig 13212 bp, 4 predicted proteins | sample MGYA00581747_ERZ1740055 | MGnify/ENA primary metagenome ERZ1740055 (study PRJEB43018, sample SAMN04849739) | marine metagenome | isolation source: floating plastic debris | place: Pacific Ocean | collected 2008-08-28 | study: EMG produced TPA metagenomics assembly...
TAGGAACCAAACCAATTTAAAAAGGATTTGTATGGGGTCATCAGAGCATAAACGTAGCAATATCTCATCACTGATTGATGGCAGAATGCTAAATTCCGGCACTGTGCCATTTTTCATTTTGTACTTTCTGAATATTACTATTAGTGATTTCACAAAAAAGAACCAGTTACTTCTTCCCTGGCTCAATGTTCTTTTTTTTTAGCAACTTGTGGCTTAAAATGTTATTTTGCACTTAAGGGCACTTATATAGTTTCAAAAAGTTTTGTGTTTATACTCTAATTGACAGAAAAATATTTTCTACCATACATTAATCGTTAAGTCTAATTTTAATAAAGGTAGTGACCGAGAACAAACTTTGAACAAGTTACTACAAACTTTGAACAAGTTACTACAATATTGGTAAAATGCACAGTACTTGTTACTGTTGGAGTTCATTTATATCAAAATAAGTGAGTGCCATTCCTTTCTGCGTTTCACCTTTGTTCATAAAGTTTCTTCTTCTTCTTAGCATTATCATTTTCATTTCTGCCTCAGATTGTTCTTAATCTGTTATTTTTCAAGCAATAAGAGGCCTCACTTTTCTCATTAAAATTATTCTTAATAAAAAAAAGGTGTACATAAATGAAAAAACATAATAAAATCATGAACTGACAATTACTAAAGCCCCGTCTACACGAGCAATTTTTATGTGACAAGTTTTATTTGACAATTTCTATTTGTTGGGGTAAGCCCTGTCTACACGAGCAATTTTTATGTGCCAAGTTTTATTTATTTGCCAGTGAACACCCCGTCTATACAGGCACTTTTTATTTGAAAACAAAAGATTGGAGACTGGTGTAGACGGGGCTTAAAGGGCTTTGCAGCTTATATGTGACCTTGAGAAATGCAGACGACGACGGCATAGAACAATAGAAAATACAATAACTGCACGTTGTCCAGAATGCATCGGGCTGAGCACATGCATGAAGTTGTCGAGCGCTACAATTAGAACATGAAAAAAACTTTTTTTAGAGTTGTCAGGACTACGAGGACATAAGTGGAAAAACTTTCTCGTTTTTTGTTTTCCTTCATAGAGAAACATTAATTTTCTTTCTTTTCACAAAGTTTAAAAAAAAAAACCCTAATGAACCGCACAAAAAAGTAAAGAGAGAACCAGAAAGGTGATTTTTCTGAACCGCCGTCGTTCACGTTCACGTTCCCTCTTGCTCTTGTAATGATTACAATGGGTCCAATTGACTAGAGGCTTGGCCACTTTGCTTTGGCAATTATTCCTTGTACTTAAACACTAGCAGTCGATACTAGAGCAGATTGGTAATAATTGCATCAACTTTTAATGGTTGTACAAAGAAGCAATAGAAATGTCAAATTTCAATCATTTTATTTAACTAGCAGACCGAATGTTTGTTGAACAAGCTCAGTTCTGAGTACTTATAGTGAACATCATGTTATGAAGATGTTTTCAATTCTCAGTTGTCTTTTCTTTCTTTGTATTCACACAAGGAAGATAAAAAAGAATGCATCATAAAAAGAAACTAAAAAATGTTTCACTGCTATGAAGGCCATTGCTCCAGACTGCCTACAGCATAAAGTCAACTAAAACAAATGTCTAACTTGATAGATTCAGGAGCTCCTGCGGCAGCTGACAAAATCTTCATGAACGTGTAAATACATCTATTCTTTGTCCTTCTTGACAAAACAAAACTTGTTCTTATATGTCATATAATCACAATACTACACGATAATCTTATATAGTTCACGAATACAGACTTTAATGTCGGTTACCACAATAAGTTTGAGTCCAGACATGTTCTTGTAAAATGGATTTCTTGAAAACAACTGTCGATGCTTCAACTTGCTTGAGCAATGTCAATTTCTAAGATTGAATTGACTATTTCATAATATACAACTGATAAAGGATGGCAGCAACAATATGGTGCAATACGGACTAGTTCCTTTTCAATGAATAAATTTATATATTTCACAATGTCAATTGTTTTCAAAGTTCTGGTGACTTAGTCCTCGTTAGATCCAGCTTGCATCATGTAATTATCAAGTTCTTGGTCAAGATGAGTTTTCGTTTTTGACATATATTGATCAAGTTCAGCATCCAACTTGTCTTTAGACACAACTTGTGCATTACCACGACCTCGGCCCCGCCCACGTCCTCTCCCAGCAACACCTCGTCCTCTTCCTCCACGACTTCCACCAGCACCAACACGGCCAGCACCACGTCCAACACTGCTTCCTCGACCAATTTTTCCAAAGCTACCTCTCCCAACCCCTCTACCCCTCTTGCTCAAACCACGTCCTCTTCCTGAACTACCAAAACCTCCACGACGAAATCCCATACCAGCTTTGCTACCGACACCAACTGCTGGAACACCAATACGTCCCTGCAGACCTTTCCTCATTCCCCTCCCCCTTGGGGAACCCAAACGGCTCTGAAGGCTTTGTTTCTGTCCACCACTCATTACATCTTGCAGTCCTGTTCTTCGGGCCATCTGTGCAGCAAGCCTCCTGTTCTTAGCACTTGCTTGACTGATCTGTGCTTGGTTGGTTCGGATACCAGTTACGGTGACTTGTGGCGGAGTCTTGGGAGTGCGTCGTGCTATGTCAGCAAATCTTCATGAAGGGAGGAGGAAGGAGTTTCATTGGAATTTGTAATCACATCTAATAAACCTGGCTTATGAGGGCAGCACTAGAAGTGCTCTCAATATTTTCAAAATTGAAAGCCATATATTTATGGTGGTATGTACATCAGGCATTCCCATTACACCAGCCTTGTCAGGCAAATCAACAACAATGGTGCACATTGGCATAAAATTTAACAGCTCTTAGCTGACATTCAATAGATTCTGGGAATCTCTGGCTTTCATCCTTAAGCCCTTTTAACAATTAAATTGCCAGGTAAAAATGCATGTGTTTGGACAATCTCAAGCAGTAGAAGCTCACCGGTCATTAAGTGTTTGATGAGTTGTACTCTTCAAGATGATCTTGGCTGGTACTTGATTCCTGCTCATGGTTATGTACTAAAATAGCAACAAACAAATAAGTACAGCAAAAACAGAAATAATGTCACCACAGCCCTAAACGTCTCTTTAACATGAAATTGTTCTCAAATGCTCAAAGTAACGAGAAGGAATTAGTCTATAGCTCTTTCATAATATTTTAAAGAAAACTGCAGGACACCTGTGTTTCAAGTTTAAAATATCCAGAAAATAACCCCACATCCTTAATACATATAAGGGCAGACATGATTAGCAAAGTTGGCAAGATCTCTTCCTTCCAACCACAAGGTTCCAGTTTAATCTTGGCTTTGCCAAGATTAGAATCTTTGTGAATCTACTAAGCTAACTCAGCTTTCCATCCTTTCTGGGTCGGTAAATGAGTACCAGCATCTGCTGGGAGCTAACCTGTGATAGTTTAGTCTCCCATTAAGGAGGAGGATTCTAATCTGCTTAACACTAAAGAAACAGGAGATAAGAGCTGGCTCCATGGGCCTCTGGGCTCAGGATTTAGCTTTGTTAGCTTTTTTAAATGCATATAATATGAATTATCTCCTTCCTCTACCACCTTCAATATTGTAGTAGCTTATTGCTACTAAGTTTCTTGGACCTCCAACAGAGGCTTTAAAAGTGTATGGGAGGAGGGAGGGCAGCTATATTCAGGGGATTCAGTAGCATTTTGAAGAACTGGATGCAGAGGTTCAGCTGGTACACTTGCACTATTTATGCCGCTGGCACACTCTCAGATGATCTTGGGAAAATTGTAAAACTGGACTCTCTAAAACATAACTTTCTACATTCCCTGGACTGGAATTGGTTAAACAAGAAGAACTTTTAATACATTAAAAATATGCTCACAAAAATAAAATATTTGACTGATAAAGTGTGTAAACTACCACACATTACATCATTGTCAAGAAAGCATAAAAAAGTGTATATTGTTATATTTTTTAAAGTAAAAGCAAATTCAATGTCCAAAATATTTTGTTTGTGATCAACTAAACATGGCAAGTGGTGCAATGGAAAATAATATTTCTCCAAGACTACACTTTTTAAAATTAGTTAAAGAAACTTTCTTTTAAAATGTTTAGTTAATCAATGACAATTTATAATAACTGATTAAACTTTTGAATTAAAAAAAAAATTTCAAAGTAAATATGTTACTTTCCATGTTCTTCCCAGTCATAGGAGAGAAGTGTAAAATAAATTGTACACAAAAGTAAATATAAATATTAGACAAATTTTGCACCTTCAAAAGTACTTATTTGGGGCTGTAAGTTTATCTACAAATTTTCTAGAATTTTAAACAATGTACTTCCCCCTTCATGCTTTCACTTAAAACTAGATGTGATTGTTATATAGCATTAGCTAGTGAGTTTTAAATTCGAATGCACACTCTCATTGGCTAAATCGAGGTCATGTGGATGACTTCAAATCAAATCAAAGTCAACATCTTGAAAATTGCTGACCAGCCTTTGAACGTTGCTGTCGCACATCACATTTGAGAGTGGGAAAACTTAATAAGTGTGGTTTATTTTGTTTATGCTATATACTGTATAACAAAACACTTAATGACTGCTCCCCCAGGAAACATCAGGCACCAGGCAAATTGACCACCTGTGAATACAGCTTTGCCCGGCTGCTTCTAGCATCTTAGCAACTATAGATTTTTAAGATTAATAAGACTTTGCATAAACTTTGCCTGGATGCCAAATCTAAATGCCCTCCTGCTCCAAACCCTAATGAAACCACTGAAACATCTGTTTTGTTTTCCAAGAATCTCAATGATTCCCTCAACTTCGTCTCAAGAAACTTTAAAATTCGAGGTAAACAAAACAGATGTTTCCCTAGTAAGCAGTCATTAAGTGTATGTTATATATTCATTTACAGTACAGAGCAATATTTCTTCACAATCAACTAACAAAATAAATGAAGAACATGAAAGGTGTTGTAATAGCCTTAAAAATGAAAGTTAAAGTATATTTACTGTTACAAAAACCTGTATGACTGTTGTATGTGTTGTGCATGAATCATAGTACTAATAGTTAAAATATCCTTATGAATTTACAATCAATGAAAGAGCAACGACAAATACTAAATATTATTACAAAGAAGTGAAGCTTTTAGCAAGAACTTTACTTGCACACTAACCCAAAAGAGCAATAATTTGGTAGGAAACCAGCACATAAATATCATAAAATATGAAAATAAAAACCTAGTTCAACAGACAAACAGAACTGCAAAAAGCTGAAGCTTTCAATTTTCAAAATTATAAGCAAGAAACCCTTGGCTTAGGCAAAATACCAAATATATATTAAGATAGCTCTGAGAAGTTTCAGCTAGACTTTAGAATACCCCGACACTGTCGTTAATAACATGGTGATTTATTCTGCGCATTCGCCGTTCTCTAAAAACAAATGCGCAGAATTATATTAACGACAGTGTCGGGGTATTCTAAAGTTGCTCCGAAGTTTCAATCTAAAACCTCATGTATAAAGACAAAACCTCTAAACTTAATCAAAGATTGCTCTTAGCCAAGACATGAAATGCAATGTAAAGTTATCATTTCTTGATTTTTAAGAATTGTAGACAATTTAGCCCACCATGGCTGAAAACAAAATAAAACCAAGACCAAAAGCCTTGTTTGATGACTTAAGAATTGCAGAGCTGCTTTTAACATTTTGTTTTTGAAAGGCAACTGATATCATGTTCCAAATTATGATTGAGAGCCTTACAATCGCATGCATCAACTCTGCCAATGATCAAAAACAAAAAATGGATAATTTTCTGCATCAAACATACAACTTATATTAGTATTGTTTCTCTCCATGCCTCTCCTGTGTTTTGGGCAAAAATTTCTCAATAGCATGGTTATTGCAAAAATATTTGACTAGTTGCAAATTTTGATTTGCAAACCGGTTCAAATAAAACTTAGGCTTTTTTTGGCCAATTGCAAAGAGATGTGCCCTAGCGTCAAGTGTTTATCGAAGGTATTCATACCTGAAAGGGGATTCCTAGCAAATGTTTCATGCCATTCAGTTGGAATTTGTTTTTCACGAAACAGTACTGCTAAACACACCACGCAAAGCAAAAACTCCTGCTTATTTTCTTCATGTCAACACAATCTAAAACCAGCTGAAAGGCAATGATAACTTCGAAAAGGATGAAACATGTTGAAAGAGCCCATTGTTAACAACTTTTACTAAAATGTTGTCCAGCCTAACAAATGACCGTTTTAATCAAATGATTAAGCGAAATAAGAAAAAAGTAATCCAGTATTTGTCAAAAATTAGCAACCAAAGATTTAAGAACACACGTGCAAAGAAAAAGAAATGAGCTGAGGGATTGCTTGGTCGCTCTTCACTTTCAATCACAACACAACACCATCACCAAAATTCACCACGTCTACAAAAAACTCTAAAAATAACAAAGTAAACCTTTGAAATAAAAACATATGTAACATTTCATGTAATGCTTTTGGCATGATTGTTACTTTACCGTCAAAGATGGCTTAGATTTATCCTTTTTCTTCCACAGCTTCTTCTATCTTCTAGATCTATGAACAAACTCAACCTGCAGGGTGCTGCCACAAACTCATTTCATCGCGGGCGGCGCCTAGGTTAGTTGCCAGTCTCCTTTATAAGAGCCAAGCCGCTACGGTACGGCTTCGGGTCGGTCGGTCGGGAAAAAAATGAAAACAGAACTATATGTAATTTACATAAAATCAGATATGTGTCACGCCATAAGTCAAAACACTTAAATTTCAATGTAATTAATCTAGTTCTATTGCTAAAAGAATACTTGTTTATTAAATTTTATAATGCAAGAATGCATTTGTGAAAAATGAAGGTTGGTCGGATCCGTACCCACACATTAATTTGGTCTGGCCTAATCAAGTAAATATAAAACAAACATCGGCCGGGAATTCAGACGCGGGCGTGAATGATAAACTGTTCTTTTTTTCGATGGGGCCTAATTATTAAAATTTTGGAAACTATCCTTTGTAACGAAAACTGGGGCGAGAACAAAAAAAAAAGAAAGGACTCCCCTACCCCCTCATTTCGTTTTTCGTTCTCGCCCCATTTTTCACGCGGCCAAAAAAGAAAATCATGCCGAACGTTCGGAGCGTTACCTGTGTGTCAGAACAACACAACTGCTCTGAATTTCCATCCTTGAATGGAAAATGCTAAAATTCAATGAATTACGGTTTCTTAATTGTGAAGCAAACGAAAACAAAAGCGGTTTGTAGAATATCATAAAATGTTTCCTTTGGAATACGGTAAATGTAGTCCAAAGAATCCGAAATTATTTTAAAAATACAGCCATAATCTGAAGCGGTCCACTGCAAACGCAACTCTTTTTTAGAACTTCGCGAAGCTTTCTGATACAGTGAAGTATGGGGAAGAAAGTAACATATATGTTTTGATTTGTAAAATTTCTGTGCGAAAGAAGGTTGCGATAACATTCAAAATATATAATAAATACTGTTCCTGCGATGTCTTGCGGATGTTACTCCAAGAAGAACTAACACAAAGAGTCGAAGATATTGTATGTATAGATCTGAACGTTTTCTCAATTTGTTTGTGCGACAAATAGACCGTTCCAGATTATGCCATTTGCCTTTAAACATGAAATCTATCTTTAAAACTAGTTATAACAACCAAAATTCTCTATATTTCTGGATAGCACAACTTTGGCTGAAAGTAATTAAGTATTATCAGAAGAGTAGTGTCGTTGGGTTTTACTGACACTATGATGCCAATTCAGTGTCTGCATAGTATTCTTTAGTAGTGGCGTCGTTGGGATAGAAGGGAAGCAGGTCATCAAAGTTTTGCTCACCTTTTTGGAGTGCCCATTAAGTTTGATGCTGTCTCACAGGGAGTATATATGCAAAACCTGAAAGGGGTGCCGTATGAAACACCTAACCCTAAGCCATATTTCAGCCTTTATATCGTTTTAATTTGCTAGCTAAAATAGTACTGTAAACCACGTACCCAGGCTCATTTCACTCACGGGAATGAAATGAGCCGAGTGAAATGAGCCTGGGTAGGAGTTTGGTACACTGTAAGCATTGATCAATGCATTAGCATAATTTGACTGTACACACCATTTAAACCTTGCTAACTTGGAAACAGGAGTTCTAGTATCAAGCTCTGAAAAAGTAAATCTTTTTAATTTTAGATTTTTATTTGGAAGATAGTTCATATATTGCAGGAGATTCTTATAGAAACAATATACTAGAAGACGAGTTTCGAATTGGCAGTTGCTGCTGATTTATATGACCGCAGATTCGTTTTTATACAGTCTTAGCCTCGTTTTGTTGTTAAATATTCAAAAATACTAGTGAGAGAACGAGAAGTCACACTTCCAACAATACAACCAGTTGTAAGTAGTGTAAAACTACGTTGACATTAAGGAATATTTAACTTCATACCGAGGCTAAGTCTGTACAAATTGAATATGCTATCATTGTTGTCAGCGGCAACTGCTAATTCTAAAATGGCTGAAAATGGTCTATTGTCCTGTAAACTGAAACAATGGGCATGAGACTGTGAGGTAAATAGAACAACTAAAAACTAAAAAAACACGTGAAACTCTTCTGCATCTCACCTTCATTTATTGGATTGCGATAGTTGTTACTAAACACTTCACTTTGTGTGTAAAACCTCGCAAAATAAAGTACCAAAGTGATGACATCACAAAAATATGATTTGTAAAATCACTAATTTGGTGGCCTGCGTCGCATTCTGTTGTTAAGTCCATCTGCGAATCAGTGAAGGATTTCGTGTTCTAGATCAGTTATATGTACTCAAATTAGATTGACTTCTCTCGCCATCTTTTCGTACTTAATGTTTTAAACTCGCCAATCACGCGGCTCGTTAAAATCACAGGGCTAGTGGAGGTAATCAAAATTGAGTACATATAACCGATCCATGAACCATGATTAAAAATACAAAATCCTGCACTGATTCGCAGACGGTCTTAATTAGCATTTACTGAAACTGGACACCGTCTGTAGGCAGGCTATAATTAGGTTGTAATATTCGGAAAGAACAAGACGAAAAATGCGTCCATGCCGAACTTGGGCATTTTGTCACCAATCAGATGTTGCCACGGTTACGCTTACGGTTACGTACAAATCCTTTTTATATTACCTTTGTTCCTAACCTTAAGAACCAAACCATTTTTACAAGGATTTATATGGAGTCATTGGAGCATAACTGTGGTAATATCTCACCGACAATTTACATCAACATTCCGAGTTTTAGCAAGGATACGTTTTCGCTTGGATGATCTCAACAAATCCATAAGTTCACAAATTCTAATTTTTGTGACGTGCACTTCGCCACTCTATTAAAAGACTCAAACCTACGCAAGTTGAAACAAATACAAAAGACTGGTCGCCAAGATTCATTCATGGTGCACTAAATATATATAAAAAATACAAACACGCTGAGGTTAAATATTTTTTTAATATCTTTTATTACTTAGTGTTAGCAGAAGAACAAGTTTCCTAAAAATGTCTTTCAGTGTCCATTTAAGCCGGATCCCGCAAAGAACAATTATCAACGCAATCTTTCTTTGTAAGGCGAACTGCCAAACAATATGTTCAATGACATGTCGTGACTAGCTTCTAAAATTTCATTTTCAACATTTCATAACCCTGATTCACGTTTCCTATATTACACGTTTGTATTTCTTTATGACCAGAATCTATGCGGTATTCCTACTAGTAGCAGCAGCTAAATAAATTAATCGTCACGAAAATATGTAATGACCATGAAGAAAATTCATAAGGAATTAACCAAAATACAATTTGTTTTAATATATGATTATCAATAACAATTTTACTTGATATGAAAATGGACCATATCTTAACACGTGTTTAACATGTTACGTTTACAATTAAATAAAACAACTTTTCAAAAAAAATTTTTTTTCCATTGGTATTATACATTAAAAACAAAATTACATGGTGCGTCAAAATACCAATTTCAAGTATTTTATTATTATTGTTGTTCGAATTAGCCAACAAGGCAATCCTAGTATTGGCCTCTTCCCTGCTTACTCCAAAGGGATAGCAATAGCTGCCAACATTTGTCAACTATTATCACAAGAAACCTTATGTCACAGTCCTAAAAATATTTTTCTCATGAACGTTTCGCTTTCCCATAATACAGTCTTTTTCATTTCTCTACTTATCAGGTGCAAATCTTTCTTGTCGTTAAACAATTATTATTATTATTATTATTATTATTATTATTATTACTATTATTATTATTATCATCTATTATCATTATTTGTTTTATAGATCTGTCTTTTTTTTATAATCGGAAACAATTGGCAAGAACTTAAAGAAGTTTATTATATAAGAGAAGTTTATTATTATATATTATAAATTATAATTCTTTAAATTAGCAGACTTTAAGCTATTAAATTTTTAAAGATTGGCTTTTCAGAAATGTAGATTTGTTCTGTACAATTACTGTGTTTGTGTTATGCGCTTAGAATACCAGCTTGTCACAGTAAGTGCCCAATAACCAGGATTTTTTACTTATAAAAAATACTTTACATTCTCCACTACTGTCAGAATAAAACCTGTTTCAACAAGCGAACTACGACAAATGAAAGAAAGCCTTCAAAACACGTTACAATATGTTAAAAGCAACAGCCGAGGGGTAAACATAGAAACCATTTCTGGTGCCCTTCTAAATGTATTAGTCAGGACAGAATCCTACAGCTGATTGTGGCCTCTTGAAAACAGAGTAATTTTAACAATTTCAAATGACCTAACTAGTCCACACTAGAGGCTAGAAAAATTTCTTGGCAGCGGCCTCTTTCTGGTTTCTGTACATAATATATCCAAACAACATACACAATTGTGCAACAATTAAAAGGATGAAGTATCCTGGTCCAACACACTGTGGCATGTGTGGTGGCGGAGGGCAGTGTAGCTTTTTATCTCCCCCCTGACCAGCAAACTGTGAAAAGAATGCAACATAAGTCAGACAGGTCACTGCAGTACATATGACTAGCGGTGCACCTATCAGAATTAAGCAGCAGGGAAAAGTGACGGGGGGACAGGGAGGGTGCGCAGTTGATGGCAGTTATTTGACTTTTCTTATGATTTTTTTTTTTTAATTCACCATCCAAAAAACAGATTGGTTCAAATTAGTTCAAAGTTCCTGGTCTTAAGTTTCAAACCTTAAAAAAAATGGTAAATAAAAACTTTAAATCTGAGCAAATATTAACTAAAACTTCCATACACACAGATGAATGGAATATAGTCTTAATAACAATTTTTAACTTTCAATGGAAACAAAAGCCACTCGGCTTCCTTGGTGATGTTTCTAATCTGCAGTCACTGAGGGTGAACTACAGCCTTTAGTTTCACATCCTTCAAAAGACAATTCTTTAAACATCTACTAAGCGGGTAATGAGTTATTCGAAATAAACTACAAGTTTATATATAATGAGTTTGTGCTTCCTTCTGTAGTTTGTCGTATTATTGGGTCGACATCAAACACAGCGCAAAAATAGAATTAGAAATGGAAAGCATATTGCTAAGTACTTCACTGAGATCGTTGTTTATCAACAAGAAACATCTTTAAAGATCTATTGAAAAGAGAAAGTGATAAAGAACGTATTATTGAGGTAGGAAGCCAGTTTCAGAGAGAAGGTCCTTGTCAAAATATCCACGGGAATTTGACTCAGCCAGTTTTTCCCTAGATGGGGATTTTGACACTTGATGACTGCCCCTGGATTGGAACTATGACATGGCTGCCACCTTGGAAAAACCATTCAACGTTCAAAGATAAAAAACACTCCCCAGGGGTGGGAACTTGACATTCACTTGGTGCCCAGGGATGGGAAATTTGACTTTGGCTTCTAAGAAAACGTCAAAAGCCACTGGGTCTGTCTCACCCCTCGATCCTGGGATTAACACTGACAGGTGTATTATGACCAAAAGCTTTACTTATTACCTGGGTTTTACTAGCAAGATTATTGACAGTGTGGGTTAGTGATTCCAGGGCATTCTGCATGTCAGTTATTTTGGAGCCCATGTCTGGAGCATCTCTCCTCTCCACTCCATGCTGGCCTCCTCTCACCTGCTCAACAAGGTTACTGAAAGATACCAATACAAAGGAATCTTTCAGCGTTATATAGATAAAACATGATTAAAACAAAAGTGCTTCTTGACTAATGTTAAAAGAGCAATGCTAGTGGGACGTGGCTAAGCACTGCGCTTTTACCATATAGATTACAGAATTCAGAACAGACATAACTAGAATGCTGCTGAAAATAAATACCAAAACAGTTACTGTTCGTCAGCATAATACCTTAATTTTGTGCAATTTAATAATTAATTTTGGCTCCATTAAATTCGTAAGTTCTTTTTGGGAACCTGAGCCTGTTTGCTAGCAATTCCATGCTGATGAGACCTAAAATAGCCGAAACAGTTGTCCATGGCTGCTAGCAATCAAGCTCACATTTTTTTCTGGTAGTTTGAATGGGTAAAGCCCGCTACCAACGTGACCATAGTGCCCAATATAGTGGCTTCAAGTTAGCTACTAGCACGTTTATGCTATCTATACTTGAGTGTTTCTTGACTAGCCTACTGGGTAAGGTGGAGGTGTACCATGCAGGAGAAGAAATACAGCAAATTTTGAATTTACGCTAATAAAATATAACTCATCGAAAATATAATTTCCTGAGTATTAAATTGAGAGCAATTTTCCAATTTTATGAGAAAAATATATTGCAACTTTCAAACGCAAAAGCTGCATTGAAAGGAAAAGTTTTTAGGCAACCATGGCAACAGGACAAAGGCGAGTAACTATGCTGGTCAAAGCACGTGTCCACCCAAGACCAGTAGATTTTTAAGGTCAATATTACAAGCTTGCAATTAAGTCATAAAACACTGTCGTCCGAAATTGTAAATACTGCAAGTAATTAATCTGTAAGTGTGTTATCCGTTCATCTCATATCATAGTTTTTATATAATTAAGAGAATATTACACGGAGAAACATTTCTCCTGAAATACTGCAAAATATTTAACTCGTTCACTTTGTTCACTTGAGAAATATTTGCAGTCCAGTCATTCTACGAAATGACCTGCCACTAATTGCAACAGAAGCTTTTTCTTCATCATTATGTCCGTTAGTATCCCAGTAACTACCAAAAAAAAGTCCCAGAAGATTCGAG
>ERZ1740055.215-NODE-215-length-13195-cov-8.334399_pt1 | contig 13195 bp, 8 predicted proteins | sample MGYA00581747_ERZ1740055 | MGnify/ENA primary metagenome ERZ1740055 (study PRJEB43018, sample SAMN04849739) | marine metagenome | isolation source: floating plastic debris | place: Pacific Ocean | collected 2008-08-28 | study: EMG produced TPA metagenomics assembly...
CCAGGAGGCAACTAGAGAATCAATGCTTCTTACTATACGGGGCATAGATTTCTTTTAAACTGTTTGGAAATTAAGAATTTTGTTTCTCATCGACTTTTAATTTTATAGTTTTTATGCGTTCTCATTCCGTGAGTTTTACCCGTAAATTTACCACCCTCAAAAAAACATGTTCAACATTCCAGCTCCCACCTCTCCTTATATCCTTTCCTCAGAAAGAGTTCGTATATGCATGAATAAGTCATTAATAACAAAAAAATATTCTTGTGCATTATATCAGTTTTATGTAGCGTAAAATTAAGCCTTAGATATAGGCTGCCAGTTTGGAATAACTAAAAGAGATACTGAATAAAGTGACGTAAATGATGAATAAGAACTTTTGATTTGTAGGTTTTTATTAAATATTTTTCAATTCTTTATATTATTGTTTGTAAATGGCCGGTAAGATTAGAGAACGAGCCCGCCAAACCTATTTACGAGCTGACATCGACAAAAATAGTAAGTTTTAAAGAACAACTTAAAACCTGTCAAATTAAGAATTAATTTTTCTGGCGAAAAAGACTAAACTTTCAAACACTTTGTAATTATTTTATGAAAACTAAACTCAGTTCTCGGCTCAACTCAAGCCTTGATCAAAGTAAATGAAGCCACTTCTTTCGGCTCGTTCTCAGTCCTCTTTATGAGTATCTGAATGTAACAGACACTTTTCAGTTTCCTGCTGACGTCTGCATTAAAGATGTCCAGTGCTGAATTCGCTGCACTGAGGTAATAAAAGATAAACTGCAGAAGAAATTTTACCTTTAATAACAATTTTCTGCTACTTTTTGCATAGAAATTGAGTATGAAATTTTAAAATAGTTGAAAGGTTGAAAAAAAGTTACCGTTGAACGCTCAATTGGCGGAATGCACTTTTTTCTGAAACGTCTTCAAATTCAATGTGTCAACAAAACTGTTTATATTTATATATAATAAAACCTTGCAGATTATGCGTGGCCGGAAAACATGTTGTTCAGCATGGTAAACCATGGGATTACAAATGTCGCCCTATTTGTACCATGAAAATATAAATTTAAACTTGAACAAAAAATTCAACTTTTTCTCTTTCATGTTTTTTAAGCGAAAAAGACGGAAACCATTTTTTCATGTGATGCATGAATAGGCGTGAAGGAAAGACAAGAAAAGATAGTGAACAATCATTGGCGAATTTCGTCTTGATCATGCGACAGTGTTCTTTGTCTATTTACTTGGGGTGGGTAAGGCATTGTCCGGTGACCACGTGTCGATTGGTAATTACGCTGACCGTATCCAGGGCTCGTTGGGGAGGTCGGAGAAATTGCATTGCTTCCCACAGGATTCATAGGCTGACCAATCATCTGGTAACCAGCTGGTGGTGATGAAGCGTTTGGCGATAAATTCCGTCTCATTGGCCCAATGTTACTGTTTCTAGGATTGTACGCCCCTGGAAAAAAAAGTTAACTGTCAATTGCTAGTCAAGATCTTGGGAGACTGCGTTTGTCCTGCCTGCGGCGTAAGCAAAGAAAGAATAATCTTTGCGATATATGCGCAATTTAGGTGATGATGAAAGAGTTGCAAAAAAAAAATTTTTAGGATTCAATGGGATTCTAATCCGTGACCTGTGCAATACCGGTGGAGTACTCTAATTGAACTATGAAGCCACAATTGGGGGCAGAACGGGTTTATTAGTGAATCCATCATTTCCAAATTGAGGTGTACAATATTTTGTATTTGACCAAATTTTAAGAGAAACGCGTTTTCTAATCAAACATTATAGAGTATTGTACTTCAGCCTCGTTTCCACGCTGGCTACTACCCGTCATAATTTTAAACCCCCCTTAACTCCGTCCTAGCAAATTTCGGAGGTGCCACCAAAACTTTTCTTGCTTACTAGACCCCAATGAACATTTCTAGACTGTACTTTCTGCACAAACTCCCCACCGACTCACAAATGCTCTCAGATTAATAATTATAACGGTGAAGATCATCCATAAGGTCATTGTTTACCCCGTGGTTCATACTCACTCTCAAAATGCAATAGCTGAATATTGTACACCTCAAGTTCGGCTCTGATTATATGGTACGGGCTAGCTCGGTAAATCAGGCTAAAAACACAACCTCAACCCGGTATTACATGTAACCGCAAGCCAAGTTTTTACAGAGTTCTTTTGGATAATCGGGATCTCGCTAGAAAAACACAGCCCGCTCAACTGGGCAAACCCGTTTCATACAATCAGGGTCTTGTATAGCTACTAGCACGTTTGTGCTATCTTTACTCGGGTTTTAGTCAGGTTAGTACTTCAAGACGAGGCTTTAAAAAGCACGTGTGTTACGCTCGGTTCAGTCCCAGGCTTTCATTAAACTGATGCTCTGGCGACGGATGATTCAGACCGCGTAGAGTATACAGGTTTCCGCAAAGTTTCTTATTCGCCATTTAATGTTTACCTTGTCATTATTTATTTTAATCAATCGTAAAAATGCCCCTTCAAAGAAGGATTTCGGGTATAAACCCTCCCCTCTTTTGGGTCGGTCGAACGATTGAAACATAAAAATAAGCGGGGATGGCCTAATATTAATCTATTTCTCTCTTTCATCGCTACCCAACCAATCTACTCCTCCCTCTTTCGACTTCAATCCTATCCTCTTGACGCTATCTAGCTGTAGTTATATACACACCTTGGTAACCATTAGGGGACATATAACTTGGACTCATGGTTGTGGCCGCTGGTGAACTGACAGAAGGTTCGCTTCCAGCTGGTGCTGATTTCCCATGCCCCCTAGCCGACCTTCCAGAAGTTGAGGTTTGGTCCAGCTGCTTCATAACTTGGAAAACACTTCGGAAAAAAAGAAAAAGAAACTAGCAAATTTGACCATTATCTAAAAGGAACTGCTATCGTTGTCTACAGAAGAATTGTATTGCAAGCTATCTCTGGGCTTTTCTCAAACTCTATTTTTTTAAAAGTCTAGAACCACTGCATGTTGTCATGGATGGCGTCGGGTACTGTACAGTCTGATTAATAATATATATCCAAAAGCGGAGAACAGCTTGCCTCGTAATTCTAGATTACAATTCCATCATTGAGTATTTCACTTAAAAAATAAAACATGTTCTCCGTGCCTTCATAGCCTGGTGAAGACCGAGGCGAACGTTTGGGAGAATTCGAGAGCAGATCAGTCGACAAAGGTATTCATCAGGCTGTGAAGGCGAAGAGAACATGTTTTCTTTATTTTATAAAGTTATTATGTTCCGTCTTAATAAAGAGAAAGACTATATAAGAAGCGCATAGTTATACTTTAATTGCTTTCATTAAACTGTAAATTTCCATTACTTCCAGACAGCCAACCGCATTGCCCACGGCATTTTGATTTTCGTGTTTCATAGCGCTAAGAAAGCACACTTGCAGACCAATCAAAACGCACGTACTATCGAAAATATTTTATAAATGTAACTATAGAAATTCAAGTTTTCTTCTATCAACAAAATCGTTGCGGTTCAGTTGGTAAATTTACTGTATTGGTATCAAAAAGGACGCGGTTTCAGAGCAGAACAGCTTTTTCATTCAGGCTTTTTTCCGAAATTGCTCAGTAAATTGCGTACACATAATGTACCTAATTGTTTAATGTTGTTTATACCACCGAACAAAACTCAGTTCTATGCATTAATCATTGTACACTTGAGAGTGATAACGATTGGCCCACTAAAACGGATCTGAGGTCCATTCGGCAGTATTCTCAACGCTGCTCAAACGCAGAACTATTTATAATCGATACAAACTTCTGCAGTAATTATATTAACAGCCTCAACTGAGAAACGTATACGACTTACCAGTCGTCCGGATCACAGTCTCGGAAACCTTTGGCAAACGGATTACTGGCAATTTTGAGCTGTGTAATCTGTAAAAAGAACAGGTAACAGTTCTATTTGCATACTGATTTGCACTCAAAAACAAAATTCTCACGTTACAAGAGTAACAGTAAAATTGATGGGTTATTAAACTTTAAACTGAATAAATCCTAGACCTCGGGCTAAGTCTCAGCAATATTTATCGAAAGATTTCCAGTAAATATTTCTTTGGGTAGGTTTACAAAGCCTTTTTGTCCATTCTGTACTCGAAAACAACCTTTAAGAATATTAACTTTATAAATGATGATGCCAAGTAAAAGTGAAAAAGACATGTTAAAAAAAACCTTACTTCTTAAAAATTGAGCTAACTAAAAACTGTTGCCAAATCCTAAAAGAATATTTAGTTTCGTCATTAATTAAGAAAAAGAATACAAGTCTTTGTAAAGTTTCTCGGTATTTCGGAGTGCAAATTATTTTTCCACTTGCATTTTAGAAATAAAATACCTAATTTTCAAAAATATTATTATTCATCACTCAGAACGGTCTGGACTCGGACTTCTGGTGTGGAGGTTCTTCTGCAGGATATGAATAACAAAAGCATTGACCGAAAATCGCTCGACATGTTTTTATTGTAGCCTAAATGTAGGTCTAACGCAACTAGCTTGTGCGTTTGTAATGGTGGGCGAAATTGCTTAAAATTTAAACAAAGCTAGCTGGAGGGAAGATGCCTGCAGAAAACACTTTTTATTTAAGCTATTTTTTCTATGTAACATGACGCATGCGCACTCCCTATGGCTATGGCTCAGCAGCGAGAAAAAGACTAGTACTAGGAACGCCTTGAGCAATTTCGCAGTTTATCAGAGCAATATTTTACATGTGACAAGTTTTAACTGACAATTTCTATTTCCCACATAAAACTAACACGCCAGTTTTTAGGCAAATATAATTGTCGAACAAATATTGGTCAATTTTCTTTGTGTACATGACCAAATAAAAATTGTCATTTAAGAATTATCACATAAAAATTGCTCGTGTATCCTGACGGGGGCCTTTGGCACGAGCTTTCCACAGGAATTAGGTAATGTTTATTATTTAAAAATAAAAACAATCCGTATAATCATCAAAATGTGAATTAAAATGTGTCATGCAATTCATATGCTTCTATTTATTTAGATTTCACTCCTTGAAGGACAAACGAAACTCATATAAAGAGTTTTCGCTGTGTTTTTAAAAAAATGAACCTATGAGACTAAATAATAACAATAGGCTGCAATGGTTTTTCAAAATTATTTTTGAAGGACACCACATTTTTTGATTGCTCGATATTTTAGGAACAAACCATTAATAGATTTAGGAAATGTGTGAACTTTATCTCTTAGTAAAAATGGCCCTTCAGGCTCCAGGGAATTTGAATGGATTCGTGTTACTAATGTTTTCATTTAGAAATGTCATACACTTCACGCAAGATATATTTTATCTGATAATACACGCTCAGCCCAGTGAATTTTTAATTTGAAGTCGATTTTATATTACTCAGCACTCAGTTTTCGCACATCTACAGACTGATTTAATTGATGCTGAACGATCGCAATACAACAGGCACTTTACACAATGCCGGAATAACAATTATTAAATTAGTAACCTCATCATTTGTCAAACAAATTCTCGGGAATTATTAAATTATCTATAGACAGCTCTCCGATGAAATATGAGATCCCTGACCAATAGTTTGCCGATGGCAATCCATGTGTTATCTTCGTCTAGTCGAGAAAATCTCATGAAATCACCCTTACCATGTGGTTCTGATAAGCAGTCACTCCCATGAATTGTGTCTCTGGGAAGATAAAAGTTTTAACATGTTCTTTGTTTACTTCAGGGAGAGGCGATGTTGGGCTTCGATCACAGTTCTCCAAGACAACGTGGAAACGAGGCTGGTATTTGTGCATAGAGTTGAGAATGATCTGTTGGAAAAACACACGAACTGTCTGACGAAGGGCATTATCTTAACAAGATTAAAGACATTTTTAATGTTCCAGTTGCGAAGGTCGTTATAAAGATTAAAAAAGTTTATGGTTTTTACGGTTTTCCACTTTTCATATGTTTCAAAAAAAAAAGGATTAAAAACAAAGAGTTAAACAGGGATATCTTCATAACCAAAATATAAATTGGCGGCTGCTTTGAATTATAAGGCCTTTTAAAAGATCATTTGTTTTTCATCATGTTTTTTTGCGAAGAAAGTTGAGTTCAAAAAAGGTCAAACCAAAAGTTTTTATTGGATATCAAGTGGAGAACGAATGCACGTAATGTAAATCTCCATAAAAAAAAAAAAGAAATCAATACACAAGAATACTTTTTTACTTTTCCTTTTTCGACCCTTGCTGATTACAAATAGAAATGAGTTTTCTAAAAATGGTGTTCTCTTCAAATCAAGGAAGCTTAGTATATACTATTCAGTTGCACGACAAAAGGTTCTTTCGTTGCGACGCTTAGATATGGGATAAACTTATCGCTTTCGAGTGTTACCCGTTATACGAACTTGTTAAGAGGTGACGCTTTTGTAGTTTTAAAAATAATATGCAAGTCTGTCAGCTAGAAAATTCACAAAGCAGATCGACACCAAGTTGGTCTAGTTCCCCTTAGTGATAAAAAAGAGACATCATTAGAAAATATATTTGATGAAAACCGTATAAACACCCGATAGCGAAATTGTGTTGAAAATTAAAGAAGCGTTAATTTGTCGAAGGAAGTTTCATCATCGCAACAAGAATCGGCTCATTTTGCATTTTATGGCGTTTTAATAGCTCTGAGGACACCTCGAGACAAAGTGCTTGAACCAGCTGCGAGGAAGAAAGCAATCGTTTTCGTGGTTGAGCCTGGAGAGACGTGTGCACACAGATTCAAATAAATCGATTAAATGGCATTAGAAAAATATGATGAATTTTAGGTTTTTTAAACGTTTTAAAGATTTTAGTACTTTATATATTTTGAAAAGTTGTTTTTTGTAATTGAAAAGGCTTTAGTGAAACGAGATATAAGCAAATGTTTACAGTAAGTTTGGAAAATCTATCGTATTGTTTTTCTGCACGATGCATAATGTACTTCGCCAGGGGGTAGCAAGTGTGCATTGTAGGCACGCACTATGTTCAATCTGGAAACATTTTTTAAAAGCAGTTTTATAGAGGGATTGTTTCAACTAATCGGATCGCTATGGCATAAAAAAGCTTACCATCAACGACAATAATTAATACATTTTTGTTATTGCCAAACTGTCACTTTAAGAAAGCCAAACGCCCAATAATGAAGCCGACTGAAATATTTTGCTATTCATTTAACATAATCGTTTTACAATTATTTTGTTTTGAAGAACGTGTGTTTATTTTGATAACTGTTTTATTGACTTTAAATATAAATACATTGACAAGTAATTAACTGCCAAACACCACTATGACTAATGTGCGGTACGTTTGATCATTGATGGAAAGGGGAACTGGAAGATTTCAGTCTATACAAGAATTTTTTTTTTTGTGCAAGGGAACATGCAAGATATATTTCCCCGTAAGAGTGCAGCTTAAATTTTTTTTTCGAAAATTATTCTTTGACCTCTATCTTTGCAAGATTTTTCTTTCTCTCAATTGTACGCTGCGTCGCTGCATGATTTTTATTTTCTCTTAGGGTTACAACAAATTTTTTTCTAAATCTTCCACGTTTCGCTACTATCCCGGCAAAATCGCCAGGTCAACTGAGAAACTTGGAAGCTATATGATAATATAGAAAAAACTAATCAATTGTGAAATTGTATGAAATAGTCTAGGCAAAAAATCATAGGGAGTAATTACGCAAACTAAGATTTAAGATCATCTTCCCCATCCTAAATAATATTCCGTATATAATAATTATAAATAAATAAAGAAGAAAGTAATATGATGAGATACTATATGTTATAAATAAATTCATAATACTCACGTGACCGTTATCATCCATCAGATTGTTTGTAAGTTTTAATTTGTCAAACGACACAATTTGCTTCATCCATTGACTACCCGTGCAGGGAGAATCTGGATGAATATGAACTCTCCCGGGTACACTGGGGTCCGCTTTTCCTGCTACTAACCATTTGGAGCTGTGAAACGCGTAACGGTAACGTTTGTCGTCCACAGGAACAAAGTCCATCATAAGTATATATTTGGCTGTTGGTTCTAAGCCATAGAGTCGCACTTGAAAGGTTGGAAACATTCTCCTACGATGGGATAGCAGCATTAAACTACACTGTTTACAGTCACAATTACAGGAAGATATACAAACTTAAAAATTCACTTGTACGATATGAAACATATTAAAATGCAACCTTAAACAACTTTATCTTTGGGGTTTTTAATAGTTGAATCTTTTTTTCATTAGTGATAGACACAGAATGCTTTTTCTTGTTTCCTCTCTTCTTTATAATAATGTTCTCTGTTTCCTTTCCATGCGTATTTCTTCTTGTTTTTGTTTTTGTTTTTTTTCTTGTTTTTGTTTTTGTTTTTTTTCTTGTTCTTGTCCTTGTCCTTGTCCTTGTTCTTGTTCTTGTTCAATTTTTTTTCTTCTTTTCCTCTTTTTAAGTTCAGTTAATACAGCACAGTACTAGAATGAATTACGATTTCTACTACATCTGCTACAGAATACATGAAAGTTCTTGAGTCGGGAAATCTCACACTAAAAATATTCTTCTCGTCTCTTATTACGAAGAAGAAAAAGTAGACTAGAACTAGAATCGAAGAATGTTTTTTTTTAAATTTTACTACCATTACCACTCAAAAGCCACAATAGTACTGATAGTTATTTACATAATACATTTCATTTAATTTAATTTCAATTGTTACATTAATAAACATTTGTATTATTTAAACTAGGCAGGCTAGATTTTTTTAAAAACTTAAACATATAAGCAACATTAATTTTCTTAAACTTAAATGTAAAGCAAAAAGATGATTAAAGGTCGCTACAACTAAACAGAATTTGACAAATTACAAGAATTACAATTATTTTCTGACTTCAACATTTCTTTTGTATAACTATAATGCTTTTGTGAATAGTTGTAAACATGGAGGAACTACTTACTAGGTACGTGTCTTCTTGACACAAAGGAGTTCTAGAAGTTTTGTGTGTATAGTATTTTTAAATATATTATTTCATAATTTCTTTATACTTTGAGGTATCACATTCCATACCTTGGCAACAAAATGTTAAATAGATTTCTTTAATGAACTGGTTCTTGAAGGTTGATTGTGAAAGTTTTTAGATATGGTAGACTGTTTTGTGTAAGTGTGGATTTCAGAAACATCACATAACAAAATTTAATGATATCATAACATATTGTAAGAAACTAAACAATACTATACAATTTTATCATTGAGTATTAGAAAATATCTACGTACACAAGGTAGATTGCTTTTTTAATAAATTAGTGCATGTTGTAAAGAAAGAAACCAGATTCAGTTTAGAAAAAAACATACCGTAATCTAACACTTAAATTGACAAATACTTAGCAAAGATGACGAAAAATTACATGTACGTGATTACCTATTCCTTAAAATTTAAATTGGATTGAAATCCTTATTAGCGCCAAATAAACATGGATATCCGTAGAACAAAGTATGTTTTAATTTTAAAAATCCCCCGGAAAGTTGCGGTTTTTAGTACCTTCTCAACCCATAGCTAAACAAGAAAGCCGAAAGACGTGTATTTGTTTTGACGGTTTGATTAAAATAACAAATATTCATAGACTTATTTAACCATTGTTGAATACCTTAGCTTAAAATTGCAAACAACTTGATAGCACTTCAAACAATTGCAATTTTTTGATAAGTCAATGAGATTCCCGGAAACTGGCCAGTGTGTCTCTTCATAGTGAAAATAATCGCAAGATAATAGATTCTTAAACTAAGTAGCAAAATATTGTTGGATATTTGTTTTAAACAAGTTAAAACAGGAACTAATGCAAAACTTTATGAGTTAGAATTCAAGAGCCTTTAAATTACTCCTTTAAAGCTTTTTAAAAACAATAAATTTTCGACAAAATAGAATTTTAACAAGTCCATGATTATTTGATCGTGATATTAACAATCTGTAAGTGACAATATTAACTTAAGAGAAATTGTAAATCCCGAATGTAAAAATTCTCTTTCTAACATTTTATTCTGACAAACTTTCAAAACATCAAATTTAACTGTCATAATGTATTTCGAATTACATAATTTTGACAAACTGACAGTTTTACCTTCCAGCTTTTGTGACAATCATCTCGGTGCATAGAACATGGAATTCATCCCACAGATTCTTCATTTCAAGCTCAACTCGAACATGCCCTAAGCTCCGCATTGTACAGGAACTACGGCTAACAGGCAATTGTTCAACAGGAATCGAGAACGAAGGCGTATCGGCAGTCGGAATAGACGAAGCTCCAACCACCGAACACGAGGGAGAACTGAATGGATCGTCTGACTCGTCTTCAGAACCAGATCCCCCTTCAGAGGTTGTAGATGGTACAGGAGCTCGTAACCCAGTCCCAGCATTCAATAACCGTTCTGAAGGGAAAACAAAACATGTTAAATACAACTAAGTAAATAACAATAACACTGTATATCACTGACTATGGTATATAAAGGTCAATCGTGAAAACTTCAGTTATCTCACCTTCCATTGTTTTAGTCAATCGCTGTGAATTCCAGTTGAAGTTTGCACCCTGAATATTAACCAGCTCGGGATAGCGGGAGCCATCAATTAGATGAGCTATGGAAAATGCGTTTGCTTTTGGGGAAAGAAATCCCGAAGAATCCATTTCAGTACGGTACATTGCAAGAAAGATCTCTGCAGGTTAAATCTGTGTTTGCGTTACCTAAGTAAAATTCCTTTGGAGGCGCATCAGTTTGCGGTTTAGTTGATCTGTCTTGATTAATCACTCCAGGAAGGTGAGAGGCGGAATGTAGCGCTTGTCTCAGTTGGGACTAATTAGAACAGAATGTGGAACATCATTCATCGCCAGATCGTTAAAATCCCCAATCAACGCTAAACACAGTTTTCTTTATTACTCGCACTACGCAAAGATTATCACGTATTTCCCTTCTCTCATTTTCGCGAAAGAGCAAATCTGCAAATGTTTAAAAACCTTGACGAAGGATGCTACAAAGAGCTTTGTGAAAAAATGCTATTATGATGTGGCAGGTGACCGCCAGATGACACGGAACCCAATAAATCCCTCAAAGCCGTCAATCAACTTGTTGTAAGCAAGGTGTAAAAAGAAGTGCGCCAAATGAAATCTGTTTTTCACAAGAATATTAACGCCTTAAGTCTTAACCTTGCTTATCATAACAGTTTCACTACAAGTCTTTGCATGAAATGATACGAGAAGAAAGTATTTGGCCAAATAGAAATAGCAGTCTATTGACCTTTCTAGTTGAGAGACACCCTTTATGAAAAGTTTCTTTATTACACAAAAGGTATCATATTCTGTAACATTATAAAAATGCAATGTTTGCTTATCAAATGGTCGATTTACACTTAATTGACATTTTGCAACAAACAGTTCTAGACCAGAAAAGTCCAAGCTGGGTCAAGTGTGTTGTTTTTATTAAAATGGATGTCAATCACTGATGAGAAGCAAAATTGTTGACCTTAAGAAACGTTTCCCAGTGTAAATCTTTAGCAACTTCTCAGCCACCAAATAATCAATCAACAAAACAATGAGTACCTTCGACACAGATTGAAAACCCATCAAACTTACGATCTTTAAGGCCGATTTTTCGAGCTGATTTAGAATTAATTTGCGCGCGGTATCGGCTGCCTAGTGATCGCGCCAAGTCTTGTTCTATTTTTGACAACAAACATTTGAGTCCTGGAATGCTTTTTAAGTGCAACCTTTTCATATTTGCACGTAAGTGAATGCTGAAACAGTTTTTACAAAATCTCTTTACAAATTGAGGTTAGATCTCTCAAAAATAATCTAAAAATTAAGAAATCTGTAGCATAAATAAAGTAAGAGATCTTCAACTTATGCGCAACAAAACACTGCCCAAATTAATTACAACTGCGCCAGAATTGAGGAATGGTTGATCTCTGGAAATTTTACTTGTGCGGCTTAATTTTGACCCTGGGGCTACCAACCTGAGCAGATTAAAAACTAAAGAGAAAGCTGGAAAAAGACAGATTTTAAAAATTCAAATTTAAACAAAACAAAAAGGTTTACAAAATAATACTGTTCGCAATAGTTATACAAACACAAACAACGTTTCGTAATTTCTATTATACAGAAATAACCTCCGTTTGTAATTTTATTTGTGATAGTTTGTGGAAGAAGAACACAAACGAACAAAACAAACGATTGACGAACACGTTTGTTTGTTAATGATTGGTTCGCACCGTTGAGACTATCCATTTTAATTGCCAGACGAGCTTGCTGCGTTGAGTTATCTCGGATTTTACGCCTGGAGGAAATTGTATAATGGTTTTATAATTATTGGCTATAAAAAATTTAGCCAAAGTAAAACCTGAAGTGACTCGTCATAGAAATCAACAAAACGTGATTTGTAGCTAAAGAAATCTCTCTCAGTTTTGAATTTTAATCCGATTAAAAAAAAGAGTATTACTTTTAAACGAATGTGAAATCACACATTTTTGATGGAACATTCCAAGTGATTCAGTGATTGACTAAACATATTTTTAACGAATCAATTAATTCTGATAAAGTAAATAACTTTGTCAATATAGAAAGTCTTCTGCATTTCGCAAAACAATTCTTAAAACTTCTAAGCAAAGAAAACTCAAGAAGACTAAACAACTATGCGCACTCAATCCGGTTGAAGAGCGGTACACATCGGGCATCTGCCTTTCTAAAGCCTGGTTCGCACTTGTGAAATTTTAAATAAAACAAGCACAAGAAATTAAAAATACGCGTGCTCAAAGTAGACTGCGTGTTGTGTTCTTTGCTTATGCTTGTTTCACGAATGTTCTCACTGGTGAAACAAACAAAATCAGCACAAGAGCAATGAAAATGTTTATTTTTTGTGCATATTTCACGCATGTTCACACTTGGGTTTTCCTCAGTATGTACTTATTAATCTATTGTAAGATAATAAGAAAAAGATAAGGAAAAAATAACCGAACCCATTTTTTTTAAAGATTGATTTGCCACAGGCAACCCGGTATTAATTACGTGTGTTATCCGACTGATATCGCCAAGACCTACCAGTCAGTCAAATAATAAGAATTAAATGAAATGGCTATGGTTGATTGGCGTTAATTGTGCAAATGTTAAAAAAAAAAAAAAAAAGAAAAAGAAAAAATATGGATGTAACTGACTGATGT
>ERZ1740055.217-NODE-217-length-13154-cov-9.674555_pt1 | contig 13154 bp, 6 predicted proteins | sample MGYA00581747_ERZ1740055 | MGnify/ENA primary metagenome ERZ1740055 (study PRJEB43018, sample SAMN04849739) | marine metagenome | isolation source: floating plastic debris | place: Pacific Ocean | collected 2008-08-28 | study: EMG produced TPA metagenomics assembly...
TGGGTTCGATTCCCGCTCAGGGCATATACACCAATTTTTCTGTTAACTGTTTAAAATTATACTGTTAAAGTAAGCTTCTTATCCGAGTTTAGAAACTAAAAATGATTAGTTAGCTTGGGGCAACTTTCACCCAATTTACATTATACAAAAAACGGATAGGCAACGATGAATGTTGGCAAGAGAAATTTTAACTATTAGGAGAGGTAAGGACGGTTTAAAAAGGATAACGTCCTGGCGTTCTCCTAAAGCCAAAATGAATCAACAAAGTAATTGCAGTTTACAAAGCCGAATCCACCCTTGCCTCGATGGAATTAAATTTTACCCTTGCCAAAATGTATACTCAGTTGCCTAGCCGTTCTTTTGATGTAGTGTAAATGGAGTTTTTGTCAATGAATATGGTATACATAATGAGCAACGTTTGTTTACCTAGAATTGGTATGATCTCCCCCTTAATATTTTAGTCATTGAATGAAGAATCTTGAAAGATTCTTAAGGTTCTAACTACTAAATACTCTTTTCAGTTTATGTTTGGGTTGAATTTGTTGCTGTGCCCGTCTACCGTACAGTTTGCGTTCGATTCCCGACCAGACTTACAGTTAAAACGATTGAGAAGAAAACATTGCCGATGTTTTGTCATATTCAAGTAGCTCGACCTTCGAGGACACTAAATTAGGGCCCAATCCCTCGAACCTCCATCAGATGGCTAAAAACGGAGGACTAATACAATGATCCGGTTGTTGTGTGTCTTCAATTACAAGCATATCAAGATAACTTGGTATTTGCAACCACCTAAAAGAATTATGCTTTTATTTTCGTGTAACCCATCTATTCTATTGAGGTCATATTTTACATTTTTAGTTTGTGCGAGTCGCTCTCGCGGGCTACCTTATCAAGCAGAGTACAGTGGCGATCCCGTTGTTGTATATGACTGTCTTTCCTAACATAATAAAGCTCTATGAAGCGCTTTAAAGGACGATCTTATAATTATAATCAACGGGATATGCAACGGGATAGTGATTCTGTTGTTTGGTGATCTCTGCTTTGTTGTTGACATTCTTAAATTCAGAAATGTAGTTCAGCAGTTCATGATGTGATTTACATCTACTTTGTCTATATAGAAGTCAAAAACAACTTACTCTTACTACTGGAGTATTTCGGACAGAGTTTTCTTTGATTGTTGCGCGATATGACGTAGGATTAAATAAGGGCGAGTTGTCATTAACATCCAACACACTGACGTCAAGAACTCTTTCTGAAAATCGGGCAGGCAGACCTCTGTCGGTAACTCGAAGTTGTAGTATATACTTAGTTCTGAAACGATAAATTTCATTTATTATTCATCGAAAACTCATTTAAGAATAGAAATAATTCCCTGAAAGGGACACTAGTCGAATTAAATAGCTTTGGTGTACTACAACTTTAAAAAAATGATTTCAGTTGCTGTTGAACACTTGCTTAGCGGAGCGACCCGTGTGGGTCAAACTCGAACTGTGTTTGCCTTTGTTTGTGTTTCTATAAGCCCAAGACTCCATACCATTGTTCAACCATGAGCGCATTCTAAGCTTATTATGCAGGCGCTTTGGCAAGTACCCTCACACAGGCGTTTCAGCGACGGCGATTTGTGATTGAGCAACACAAGAAAGCCCATTTTATACTTGTAATAGTTGGTCCGAGTTATAATTGCGTCGGCATATGTAAGGTTTTGAAATAAGTGATCAAAAGAGTAAATATAAAACAAGTTTTATGGATACCAGTTTAGTATTAATTTGAACTTATTCTCGATGATGAGCTTTAATGTTAGTTATTCTGGACGAAGCAAAGTAGAAGAAATTGCATACATTGGCAGCCGAAATATGTACTTTACCTTCAATTAAAAACATTATTCACGGAGAAGCGAAGCAAACAAAGAACCGAAAGTGTTCTTATCTTTGATATTTGATGATGGCGGAGGTAAATTATCATTATCATAATTAATCATCACCATTATCATTATTATTGGAAAAACTTATCATACACTTAGCTTCAAAGCCCATATTTAATGATAGCGGAGGCTATAATTATCATCATAATTATAATTATAAAAAAATATATATCATACTTAGCCTCATAGTCCAGTTGTTTAACAAGTGTTAAAACTCCTGTACGTGGTTCAAGTAAAAACATACCGTCCTCATTACCACTCATAATGGAGTAACGAAGATCGGCGTTAATACCTAGTAGATGAGTAGGAAGCAATAATAAGCAATAATTTTATTGTAATGGTGAACTGTTTCTAATTCTCCGATTCTGATTGGCTACTCTACTATTTTTGTTCTACCATTAGTATCACTCATCTACTGATCTCTCATTCTGATTGGCTACTCTAACAGCTATAGGGCTCTATTATAAGACTCTTCTAAATCTGCATTTTGACTGACTACTCTGCTTGGGGTGTATTATCATCTGTATCACTCTATTAATGGACTATTAAAATCCTGCAATCTGATATCACTACTCTACTATGGGGGTCTATTATCAATAGTAACACTCTACTAGTACACTATCACTAATCCCACATTCTGATTGGCTAATCTACTAGGGCTTTATTATCAATAGCATCACTCTATTAGAGGACTATTACAAATCCTGCAATCTGATTGTCTACTCTACTAGGGCTCTAATATCAATAGTATCATTATACTATGTGATTATTCATAGGCTGACAAAGTTGGTGCAGTTGCTAAGATCTCTGCCTTCTAGCCACAAGGCCTCCGATTAGTTCCCCTGTTTTGCCAAGATTCGAATATGTGTGCGACCTTCTTTTCCGCATTAGCTAACTTAGCTTTCCATCCTTAGCGGGTAGGTAAATGAGAGTACCAGAATCTGCTGGGAGCTAACCTGAGATGGATTATCGTCCCGTTCAGGGGTAGTTAAAGATTTTCATCCGCTTAACACAACAGAAACTGGAGATAAGCACTGGTTACAATGTGTCACTAGGCTAGGAAAAGGATTTAGTTTTTGTGGGACTATTCCAAATCTGCTTTCTGATTGGTTACCCTAATAGGAGTGTAATATCAATAGTATCACTCCAATAGTCGACTATTAGAGTTCCTACATTCTGATTGGCTATACCCTTTGGGGTATATTATCAATGGTATTATGCTATCTGTGTACTTTTACAATTTCCTGCATTATATTTGGTTACTCTACGAGCGGTGTAATTCGTTTTTTGCCTATAACAAAGTAAAAAAAAGAAAGGTTGTCAAATGTTTTACATTCTTACCGGTATCTTTGTCTGAGGCAGAAACTTTGGCAATACGTTTTGAGAGGGTTTCATCTTCTTTAACATCAACTTTGGGAGGGTTGTTGGAAAACTGTGGTACGTTATCGTTGACATCAAATACTGTGACTATAACTCCTGCAGTGTTTCTTCTGGGTTGCGATCCACTGTCTTCAGCTGTAACTGTAATGCTGTAGGAGGCTTTGCTTTCCCGGTCAAAACGTTTACCTGGAGCAGTTTTTATGACTCCATTCTGATCAATAACAAAGGAACTTGTATCGCCACCAGTGAGACTATATTTCAATATGGCATTTACTCCTTTATCAGCGTCTAAAATTAAAAAAAAACAAGATTCATTAGCTGTAACTACTGACTTTTATACACTTTTTAAGAGAACTCCTACTGCAGGAACAACGCAAAGGCGTTTCAAATATACTTATTGGTCAAAAAGGATTAAACGCGGCTAGTTATGATAAGTATAAGTGGCAAATATAAGTGGATAATTATACAAACTGATAAAAACCGTTTTTTGTTGTTCATTACCTCTTAAGCTATCTATATAAGAGTTACAGTTCTAATGGGGAATCGGGACTAAGGACCTTAAAAAGTGTTATTGATTAAAAAAACTAACAAATATTTAACTAAACTATATTAAAACTGAAACATTACCAAAGCATGGATTCGTACTCAGAAGTAAGTTACTTTTGTTTTTGTTTTATAATTCTGGGAGGCGATTTAGGAAAGACAAGTTTTCACAGTTATTGAGAATTCTACCTGATGCGGTAACCTGGGTTACAATTGTTCCGCCTTGAACATTTTCATAAAACCCAGCCCGGTACGTTGAAGGTGAAAAAATAGGGTTGTTATCATTTTGGTCAAGTACGGTAACAGTTAGTTGAGTGGAAACCTCCAGTGCAGGACTTCCACAATCCTTGACGGTCACCATAGCCTGGCACGTTACTTTTACTTCTCTGACTAAAACTCTTCCATTTTTGATAAACCCACGACTAACAATTGTGAAAGCTCCTTGGGCATCCGAGACTGTTATTGTGTAAACCAGTGCACATTTGCCAATATCAGGGTCTGTTGCCGGTAGACTTCCCAGAGAAGTTCCAGTGACAGAATTTTCAAGTACACTCATGGCGCAATTGTTGTCGTTAGCACAATTTGAAAGGAAAGCGGGAGATTCATTTACATCTTCCACAGAAATGATAAGAGTTGTTGTATTATGTTGACTGGGAACTCCACTGTCTGAAGCTTTGATGGTTAATGTGTATGCACTTTTTGCCTCAAAGTCCAAAGGTCGCGTGGTAAAGACTCGTCCTTGGTTGTCAATTCGAAAGTCGCCGCTGGTGTCGCCGTTAGATATTGAATATTTCAGCAGAGCATTTTGACCGAAATCAGCATCTGTCGCAGTTAATAATGTGACCAGTGTATTTGCAGCCTTGTTTTCTGCCACCTTGGCTGTGTACCTTGTTTTAGGAAATTCTGGAATATTATCGTTGTCGTCTTCAACAACAACAGTTACCCAGGTTCTTCCCTTGTGGCATTTGTTCTCTTTGTTGGTAGCCTGAATTGCTAACTTGTAGGACGCCTGCTTTTCTCGGTCGAGTGATTGAGTCAAAGTAATTTCTCCGGTAACTTGGTTTATAGTAAAAAGAGGAGGGACGTGATCATTTCCCGCTTTTATCGAGTACTCCAAACTGAAAAGAACAAAAGGTAGATAAGGTGTACAAAGCAATATTGGTATGCTATCTACATGCAAAGAAAACTTTCAATTTAAAAAAAAAAGTTTGAAATGCATTTTCCTTACTTAACCTAGATGTAAACTATTTTACTCCCTACCAGCTACTAAATTCTGTACCGTATTTAATACAGAGCCCTCGCTCAGCAAATGTTCCATGGGCGAGCAGTTCTGCAAATTTCGGTAGCAATCCCTTGGCATTTATCTAATATTTGAATTTTTATGGGGGCAGTTATTTGGATGGGGCAGGGTGGGGAGGTAGTTCGTCTATAAAGCTAAGGCTCTTAATAATCTTTCATCATTTTAGTCGCTATATATACGAAATTATCGTCAAATACAAAACAAGCATGCAACACTGCATTAAATTATAATGCGGTGAATCGCTTTTGAAATCAATTAAGTGAATAATCATGAATTACAACTTTGATTCTAGTTTTCACACTGTACGGTATTCAAAATTTCTTTGCATATTGCCTTACTGGAAACTTCGATTTCGTCTGGTATAATGATGAGTACCGCTTGGACTTATACCGATTTAAAAAAGATATATACGACCCACGATAGCAAAAGCTTTTTCTAAATCAATTTTCTTCTTCAATCAATTGAATGAATAAAAAAAATCTCAAATTAGCGTAAACATTTTGTAAAATACAGAGTCAACCGGGGACAAAAGTATACGGCTAAAGGTCTAAAGAGAATTTATATTAAGAGGACGTTCATAAACAAACTTGGAAAAATGAGCTCTGAATACGTATTTACAATCGAGTGTCGTGTAGCTTTTTTAATATATTGCTACACCAGATCTTTTTTCCCAACCTCTTTTCCGATATCATAAACATATCTAGTCAGGTCCAAGTGCACTTGTTTGATAGAGATAGAGCGCTTATTCGAATTAGAAGATACACTATCTTGTTTGGGAATCAATAAACTCATTCATGTAGAATCAAAATAAAAAAAAGTAAGCAACAAGAAATTATAAAATGGTACGAAGCTCTTACGTGTATCTGTGTAGAGGAGACCGCGTGTTGCTAAAGGTTTGTAATGGGGCACTGTTTTCCTTTATCAGCCATTGAAAATACTCTTTGGAAAAAAGTGCATCCCACATGGAAACTTTAAATTGGTTGATGTCCCTCTGACCTTGCACGGCAACGAAAACAAGCTGGAAACATAAATTTTCAAGTTATCAAACTATTACAAGTGCTTTACTTTAGTTACGAGTCTATTGACCCACTGGAGGCCGCTTATCTCTGTATTTTGATCATTCTGAAGTGTTATCGAAGTCTAGATTGGCGCAGAATAATCCCCTGTTTTAGCTGTCCGGCTATTAACTAAAACCGCTACCTCATTAACATATACTGAATGGTATCATGAATGGGGACTTCCTGCATGTCTTAAATGAAAAGTCAGTATAAAACGCAACAACTGATTTTTAAAGGACAAACATACTAAAATCTGAAGCCAATGGAAAGTTCGTTAACAAAAAAACTATGTTCAGAATGGATATAAACCAGAATTGGTATAACTTGATCAAAACTCAATTTCATTAAAACAAACTATAATGTATTTGGTTTTGAAGAATTTCGAGGAATATTATCAATTAGTTAGCAATAATGTTTATTGTCATATCAAAACGTTTTTTGGATCAAATGCAATGACATGAACTTATTGTTTATATACCTTTTGAGTGACATCCTTCGCAACTGATCTGCCTTGGTTAAACACTAATTAATCACAGAGCTTATTTGAGGGTGTTTATAATTAACTGTTAGGGGTAAGCGCTGTTTAATTAACCTCCGTAAATATGGAGTGATAAAACGACAGGACAACCAATCTCTTTAGTATGTATTTCACATACAAGCATGTAATGAAGATGAGGAACTATACATAGATAGACAGAAAACAGTAAAAAGCAAACACAGATTTTCAGTACCAAATTAACAAGAAAAGCATTAAATGAGATGATAAATAGTATTTGATTCAAGTTAATATTTTAAGCTTCAACCTAGAAAGAAACATCTGCTCTTACATTTTGATTATTATAGTTTCGACGATTACTTTACATATATGTCCCTGAAAACGAAATGCAAGTTAATTGCAATCTATAAATCTTGTTGGTTTTTTCAGTGTATGGATTGGACTTTTTAATGAAGGCATCATGTTAAGTGAACATTTGATTGTGCTACCTTGTTTGCATTTGGCCTCAACGATACTGATTTCGGTGAATAATCGCTTTCATTTTTCGTCGATTGGACGTCCAAGGGACCTGGATTCTTCGAGGAGCTTGAAGCATACAAATGGCTGATTCCTGTAAAAATCGCGCATCGAATAAAAATGTCAAAAGAGAGTCGCTAGAATTTAATGAGCTCATGCATCCTTAACTAGAACACTTAGCCATCTTTGCCAAGTAATATTTATGATGCCATAAAATTCATCTTTCGAGGGCTTCAAAAGCTGTTTCAATATTTCTAAGAACAAGTTCAACAGTTGCATTCCATCTGGATCTTTTGTTTGGCAAACCGCTTCATCCATAAGATTTAAACTTATAAATGCATATTTATATCTAACCTATAGCTAGCTATTAACTCATGTAAAAAAGGGCTCGTTGTGTGAATGGAATCACCATCTTTCATATCTAATTTATTCTTAATTTTAAAATGCAACCAGCTTCCACGTGCAACAACTCAAACGCGTTTGAGACAACTTTCACACGGGGAATTACATACATGTAGCAAATATTACATGTGACTCCTGAATGCCAACATTTCGACATTCCAAACAAAACGAATAGCATGCCGGCAGTCAGTCATTTAACGTGAAGCACACCAGAAGAGTCATTTTGAATAGAAACCCGACAAGTAAAGCTAGGAAATGAAGTAAGATTATTTGCCTTAATCGTATATATGAACAGGATCATTAAGGTTCGTTTTAAATCCATTATCTTCTTTGCAAGTAAATAAAACGTTTCCATAATTTTTTTTCTTACCTAAGCTAAAGGTGTATGCGAGTGAAGCGCTAGCAGGTAGTAAAAAATGGCGTCAGCAAGAATTGCCCTTAAATGTTGATTTGTTATCTGGCGTTCTTTCAACAGGTAATCAATGGCTTTTAGTTTTGGAAAAAAATATTATTCTTTACACCATTTTTCCTCATAAAATTGTTGATATGTATTACATAACTTATTTACCTTTTATATCTTCAACTTCAATGGAAATTCTATCGTTGACGACAGTGAACTGACTTCGGAAGTATTTAAAAGATCCGCTGTCAACGGTTGTTATAGTGTCATCGCAAGATGTAAGGCTTGCTCCCTCTAATGGAAAAGAAATATGAAGAAAAGTTGAAATAATAAAAAAAATAACAAGCAGTAACAATAAAGCTGACGTTCATAGTATTAGTAGTAGCAAACGATTGTCATAAAGGGAAGTGTTAGCTTCTAGAATTCTGGATGCTATAATTTTATGAAGAATTTTGTATTTCGGATAATCAAATATTTTTAAAGAAGCCCAAAAGGATGCACAACGCTCAAGGTATTACATTCGTACAGGATGTCCAAATAAGGAATTTTCGCAATCATGCCCAGTGCGTATATTCCAATGTTTCGGCGGGCCACAGGTCTTTGAAATATCACGGTATTTTTTCCGTTATAAGGTATTTCGTGCACAACGTTTATTTTTCATTGTTTTTTCAGGGTCACAGAGATTTGTAAGACCTGTGGCCCGCCAAAAGAGTGGGACATACACACTGCGCATGATCGTGAAAATACTTTATATCCCAGTCAGCATGAGTTTTGGAAAACCTGTGACCCGTCAAAACATTGGAAAATCCGCACTGCGCATGATTGTGAAAGTGGCTAATTGGTATTCCTGGTCATAATTGTATTAACAATAATAATAACAATATTGACCTAATAGCACTTTGAAAATATTTTGTTTACATCAATGGGAATCCAATAAATGTATATGAAAGGTAATTAGCCATTCCTCGTATTCTAGACTAAGTATAATCTATTTCTTTCAAACTTTAGATAAAAAAAATTATATCTCTAACAAACTTAACAGTCAGATTAAAAATTGAATGGTCATTCAACAAAAGTATATAACAAAACAAAGTTTTATAATCAAAATGTCTAAAAATCACATTACATTTCGGTATTTCCTTATAGTAACAAGAGTAGTACAGAAGTATTGATAATAGTATCAATCATCATGAATAATGTGATGATGATCGATGAGAATGCTAATATTTTTTATTTTTGTCAAAGTAGTCGTCCGATAGCAAGTTTGATTGATTCGCGTCAACGGTAGATTTCCCTTCTCGAGTTATTAGTATTTTTCTTATTTTATCTCATTATCCAAATAATTGCCTAAACTCCTCAGGCGGGTCTTACACCAACAGTATATAAAGGGCGATTCAATTCACTTATTATTATTATGGGGTTATGGGGCAGGATATGGTTGGTACAGCTGGTAAGATCTATGCCTTCTATTGCCACAAGGTCCCCGGTTCGATCCCTGGCTCTGCCGAGATTTGAACAATTGTGCGACCTTCTTTTCCGCTCAAGCTAACTCAGCTTTTCCATCCTTCCGGGGTAGGTAATGAGTACCAGTGTCTATCTGCAGGGAGCTAACCTGCAATGGATTAGTGTCCCGTCCATAGGGAATCAACTAAGACTCTCATCCACTTAACACTATGGAAACTGGAGATAAGCGCCAGCTCAAATGAGCCGCTGAGCTAGGAAAAATATTTAGCTTAGCTTTTTTACTATTATCATTCTCGTTCTCACAATATTTCTCATTGCTCTCGTAACATAAAGAAGAATAAAGTGAAAACTGTTTTCTTTGTCTTACCATCGCAAGAGACTGAACTGATTTTGTCAGCCCAGGAACTAAAGTCGTTGAAAGTGCTTATTTGGAAAACGTGTGTTTCATCGGGATCCGAGGCAATTAACTTCAGCTCATCGCCAGATATAAAGTTCCCAACACCAACGGCAAACATATTGACTCCAATCTTTTTAATTTTTGCTACAGGGCCGACTAATGAATCTCCCATCGAGAGACCATCAGTTAACAATACTGCAACCTTAGGAATTCCTCTGTCAGGGCGAGCAATTGAGAACACCTGTGTTTCAAAACAAAATTACATTAAAAATGTGTTCATCAAAAAGATAACATTTATTATTTGTCAGTGGTTCATCTCCACTTAAGGTTTGCGACAGAAATGACTCGTGTACATATTTCTATTTAAATATTATTCGCTTCAAGAGTTTTGATCTAATTACCAAAAAAATGACTTGGTTTCGTCCAGGAAAGACTTATCGACGAGCTCAAAAATGGAATATTTTATCCCCTTCCAGTATTATTTAGTTTCCCTAAGTTGATATTAACTTCTCATTCCTATAGTGCTCGATATCAAATTTAATGTAAATTATATTTATGGGGGGTGAAGAATGTTCTTTCGTACCTCTTTTCTTGTTGTTTCCACAGCATCAGCCGTATAAGTAAATCCGGCGTTGTAAACAATCCTTGAGACAGCAGCTTTCATATCAATTTTGTTCATGTACTCGTAAAGATTGAATTCTATTTTGGGATACGTTGAAAACGTGACAACTGCCGCATGAGTCCCATTCACGCCAATGTCAAAAAAGTCTATCACGTTTTGGACAAAAACTTTCACTTTGTCGAAGTTTGCTTCTTGGACACTACCCGAGCTGTCAAGGATGAAAACCAAGTCGATGGGGGTTTGACAAACTAAAATACAAAGAAAAAACTACAATCATAAAAAAGTTGCATACAAGAAGCTATCTCAAATGACGTCATAGCATTCTTTTGTGTACAATGAACTTCAGAGATACCGCTGACTCACCATCACGTAGGACGCTGGCGTGTATGTACGAATCGGTTTTGTACTTTACCCAATCAAAGCCAGATTCAACAGCCAACACAGCTAAGTCACCGAGCTTTGTTTTATCGCCGTCACTGGTCTGCAGTCGCAGTGCTCTTCCTGAAAGATAACAGAATTAATTATCCTCACTTTCCGGGTGGGGTGGGTTCGGACTTTAAGGTTCATGTTAACATACAACTTCTCTGATGAGTTATTTTACAACTCTCAATAAAACCCGTACTATTACATTTATCCTCACTATCGGTTGGGTGGGTTTTGGCTTAAGGTTAATGTTACCATACAGCTCATCTGATGTGTTATTTTACAACTCTCAATAGAACCCGTACTATTATATCTATCCTCACTGTAAGTGGGAAGGGTTCTGGCTTATGGTTCATGTTAAAATATAGCTAATCTGACGCTCTCGTATAGGAACCGTAATATTATATGGAAACGCCACATTTAATAGTCCCATGCAAACGACACGAGAATTAAAGCAGGGTGGCAGGAGATAACTTTGGTTCAGGCTTTACGATTTAAGAGTCGTATGAAAGTTCTTATGCGACACTTGCAACAGATACGGCTATTCGGAAAACTGTCTAAGTTTGTTACAACATCACCCAGCATGCTTTATGGTTGTTGTTGGGTCGCTGTCGTACCAACCATTTAATTCACACCAATCTTTAAAACTTTGAATAAACTTCTCACAGTTTTTTCTCGGATCACCTGAATTGAGGAATTTCGGAAGAATAACTGCCGCTACACCTTGCCCTGTCGCGACCGAAGTGGCCATATTTATTCATACAAACAGTTTTGCGATTTCGATTAACAACTTTAAAGAATTTTACTCCTCTTTCACTCTTTGATAAACGACTTCATTTACGTCCGGTGGTCTGTCATCACTACCGAATAAATGTTTACATGCCGACAGATCCCACTTCTGACACCATGTTGCAGCTCAATGAAAACAGCAGACAATAAACACTAACAGCCATTTTTTTATTATTTTCCACGTGTTCTCTCACAACCGTAAAGTATGCTGGGTGATGTTGTAACAAGTTAAGATCTGGGTTTGACTCATAGCCTATGGCTATGAGACAGATCTGGTTCAGTTTGGTTTCTACTGAATAGTTTTACGGGTCGTAAGAAAATTGGAAAACAATATATAATACAAGGTCAGGGCTTGGTCTAGGCTTTGAGGCAGAATTGACGCAGGCTGGTTTCTACAAGAGCTTAACTTCAGTTTTCCATCATGTCTTATGTAGTCTTTCTGTGTTCTTTTGAATGGAAGCGATTTTAATTTTAAAAGAATGAAAACTAGAGATGAGGATGATAAATGAAAACTTCACATTTTGCGGTAACATGCATAGTTACTCAAATTCTCGACTCATTCTGCCGAAATACCGACTACTAGACCATCCAAACAAACACTGCGAGTAGAAACCAAAGCGAGATTTCCTCAACTCAGAATTGGCGTCATTTGACTCCAATCAGTAGTCAAGTCATAATCATACAATAGAGACTGTTTTTGTTTGATAAAACGTGTTCATTAAACGTTAAAGCTCATAAACTAACATTTATAAACCAAAACTGTCTAATATAAGTAACTGAAAACGAATTATGCTTTAGACCTTAAGTAATCCAGTTAATTGTAAGAATTTGACAAGTAAATATTTTTGTTAGCCCATAGTGATTAAAAGAAAACTTTTAAGGCGCTAAAACAAACTTTGTGTATCAAATCTTTTTCATTTCATTTGAATTGAAGCCTGTTGCATTTAGCTTTCTTAATCAAAATCGGGTTCTGAACGAGTAAACGTTATCTTGCCATAGAACAAAACCAAATTATTCCGATTATACTTGATTTAGTTTTATGAGTAACTTGTTTTTAGATATTTGATATCAATTTTTAAAATAAATTTCATTGATCTCAATTTCAGTCTTCCTTTCTTAGGACATAAGCAGCATAAACATATAAATTATCCATTTTAAAGAATATTCAAACTTATCAGGCGACAGTAAGATGTGGGTCTGCATGACCTATTTTGTAAGAGTGTTACACTGTACGAATGAGTTGCAGAAAAACTTGTCGTGTTGGAGTCGCCCACTCTATCATATAGCTGCCTTATAGATTTAGGTTTGATGGTGAAAAAAGAAAAAAAAAAAAAAAACCCAAAAATCAAAAACAAAAACACAAAAAAAAAAAAAAAATTAAAGGAAAAAAAAAAATTAAAATTTTAAATAGATAACAATCCTAACATAGAAAAAATAAGCAAA
>ERZ1740055.218-NODE-218-length-13148-cov-7.691973_pt1 | contig 13148 bp, 6 predicted proteins | sample MGYA00581747_ERZ1740055 | MGnify/ENA primary metagenome ERZ1740055 (study PRJEB43018, sample SAMN04849739) | marine metagenome | isolation source: floating plastic debris | place: Pacific Ocean | collected 2008-08-28 | study: EMG produced TPA metagenomics assembly...
GATGATGATGATGATGATGATGATTGCTCCAACCTAACTACCCTATTAATTTTGCCAATACAACAACAACATGCAATGACAACAATAATAATAATAATAATAATAATAATAACAATAATAATAATAATAAAAAGATAAAATAAAAAGATTGTATTAACATCAATGGCCCATCTCTAGAGGAAATTCCTGCCAATGTACATAGTTATCAATGGGTGTAACCACAAAAACCTAATGAAGTCTGGATGTAACTTTCTAGAATGACTGTCATGACTTCGCTGCTAGCTCTAAGTCTCTGGTTGTGACTTGGTTAGTAACTAAAACTTACATGAAATCAAAGCAAAAAACTCAATTTATGCATAATAATTATTATAATAAACAATATGTTTAACATTTTATTATTAATTTTAAACTTGGATTCTTTGAGCAGCTGACCACTGAGCTACAATTCATGCCTCCATAACCAGCCGACCACATTTTTCTAATATCAGCACATGTGATCTAAGTACTTACAATAGTTACTGTCGTATACTCACAGCCGACTGAGTTTCTCCTTCAACCTTTTTTATTCTCTGTCTAATTTCCTGTATGCTTGTCCCAGCATGCTCAGATGTTATCTCCTGTTTACTTTTAACAGTTCTTAAGTCAGTAGCCAATGCTCTCATATTCTTTTGAACCTGTTCATATAATTCTTGCAACTCATCAATGTCATCCTTAATGCGCTCCATTTTAACATGTACTTGCTCCCGCCGACTTATTAACTGTTGTTGACTTCCAATAATTGCTTGCTCAACTTGTTTTGTGTGATTAACAAGAGATCCCACAGCATTCCGTTCACTTTCAAGTCTCTCTTCAGTCCTTGCAAGCCGCATGGTCATTTGTGTATACAAGTTATTGGCAGCTCGAATTTTTTCAGATAAAATTAGTCTCTCTTCCCGTTCACCTCGTAAACTGTCTTCGTTGTGTCTCATACAAGATTTTAATTCTCCTTGCAAACGAACAAGCTCTTCCAAGAGTGCTCTGTTTGATTGTTCACTTATGTTAAGCCTGTTCTCAAGCTGGCGCAAGCGTGGCCAAGTATCACTTGAGTTTCCCGAGCCTCGTTGCTGAGGAGGTTTATTTGAGGATGGCAAAGCAGGAAATGTAGTCACTTCCGAGCCTCCTATAGGCCTAAAACAAGACAACTAGATTAGACATTACCTAGTAATGGTACAATTAGTGCTAATTTAATTAATCTTATAAATCACTGTTAGTATAGGTAATCACATGGGGCCGAGTAATATTAAGGATTAATTTCACAAGTGAGCGACGAGGGTAATTTTAAAAAAATTGAAAACACAAGTGAAATTAATTCCTTAATTTTACGAGGAACCATGCGATGACATGTTTATGACATCAAGGGCAAGAAAATTCAGCCATGAAAAGAGAGAACAAAACCTTGAATCTATAATTCCGTTTTCATCAACTTCGGCAAACCATGAAGCCATTGTTGCCAAAACAACATATTTCGCAAACCAGTGACCAATCAACGCCAAGTAATTTTGCCCTTAAATAAAGAAAAAAAAACTTCCCTCATGAGCCAATCAGCACCGAGTAATTTTGCCCTCCATGTTATAATTAATATTAATAATGCTGCTACAAAAAATCCAAAATAAATTTGAAGATTGAATAGATTTCTCTTTAATCAATCAATCCAATTTTGATCTGGGTTTATCCCCATCAATGGGGGTGGCCAGAATTACCCCACCCTAATAGCAATCTGTCCAACTCCAACTCTCCATCTCACTCGACTCATGGCATCCTCCTTCTCCAAACCAACACTCCTTCTTTGGTAATCCTCACTTCCTCTTGCCCTTCACTTCAAACTCTCTTCAAATTTCTCTTGCAACAGACAATTTTGAAGGGTTTACAATGAATTTAAATGGAAATATGGACACAAGCTTTGTAGAGTCTATGTAAATAGTTTAAATATATATAAACAGCAAATACATTCTGTCAAGTACCAAGGTTTATTCATTGTAGTTCTGGCTTCACTTTCATTACTTTACTTGACTATATACAGCTGTTGTAAATGCATGAGGTAGCCTGAACCTCGGCCACAATTGTTGCTGCATGTTTTATTGGCAAATTTTGAAAATAATATTAGAAACGTGAGGTGATTTATGTGTAGCATTGCAGATGGACGTCAAGTGTAGTCAGCTTCTGGAGAAGACTGGAAGTGAGGTTAATCTGGAGGAGTGAGAAATCAGTTAAAGTGGTTGTATCAAGTGTATGGACATGTGCTTCAGAAGGATATGTATACCATGTTACACAAGTTGTAAATTTAGTTCTAACTAAGGGGAAAAAGTCCAGGAGGTGACCTAGAAAGGCAAGAATGCAGTGCAAAGAGGACATGAATATGAAAAGATGGGTTTGGTTGACGATGTATGTGGTGCTTTGAATTTAAGTGGTAACAAAAATCAGCTATCACGAACCTAAATGTTGACCTAAGCATGCTGGAATGACAGCATTAAAAATGTTACTGTTTGTTGCTGTTCATCATCATCATCATCATCATGCATTTGTTGGAAACTTCCTAGGATGTTGGACAGTCTGCTGGCATCTCACGGCTTCACACACCATGCATCCCTTTCTTCAGCCATATTCATGGTGAGATTCCAGGCATGCAGATCTTCTTTGATCGTTTCATTCCACAACTTCCTGGGTCACCCTTTCAGTTTACCCCCCTCCACCTGAAGCAGCTGACATTGGCTGATCCATGAAGTGCTTTTATGCACATGACCTGCCTACTAGCATAAGCTGTTTTGGCACATGATGGTGTCTAGGCATGTAATCAGCCCTTTCAATAAATTTAAAAGTAGGAGACCATGAATGGAGAAGTAGCCAGCCTGTCCAGTAGAATTCGGAAGATTCCCCACATAATAACATTTTGCAAGGCATGAAAGTAGCCGACCAAGGTTCGAGATTTTTTCCCAAGTAGCCGACAGCTTTCATTGGCTGTCGGCACTTATCGAAAGGGCTGTGTAATGCAAAGTCTTTCATATAGTGTGTCCTTGCTGATCTGATCTTGGACTTTCACTCTGCTAATCCATCTCACTATCGCTTTATCATTCCTCTCTAGCCATTCTCTGTCTTCTTTTCTTGGTGCCCAGCATTCACTTGTGTACAACATGACACTCCGTATGCAGGCAAAGTAAATCCTACTTTGGGTCTGTGATGAGAAGGTCTTGTTGGTAAGGATTGGAAGCAGTTCTCTGAACTTGCTCCATGAACTTCTGCATCTGGTAATGATGCTACTGATGCAACCTCCAGCAGCACAGACTGAGTCCCCCAGGTAGCAGGAGCTACCTACCGTGTTGAGCTCATTATCTTCGACAGTCACATGTTAGGGGAGTCATCCATCTATAGGCCTGGATATGCCACAGCAGCAAGGACATCTGTAAGATGGGTCATCCAGGAGCCTCCCTATGATGCCACTGCAGGACTGGTGAGTCGAATGGGAGCATCATCCCTGGCAGAAAATGGAGTTTCTACCAATGCTTTTCCTACATACACCACAGGACCATTTTCCAGTGTCTACAAGGACATATTCATGCCACTGTATAGCACCTTTGCCTTGCCTATGTTCACTCTCAAGTCTTTTACACTCAAGGTTTGTTTTCAATTGGCTTGTTCTGTTGGTCGATTCCTCTATGGAGTCAGCTACAATTACAAGGTTGTCAGCATACAGCATCTCCCATGAGAAGTCAGTACAGAACTCACTGGAGATGGCCTCAAGCACAATTATGAACAGTAGGGGACTGAGGACTGATCCTTGATAGACTCCTACTCTGATGTCAGAAATATCACTGTAGGTGTAACCAACTCTGACCTTGCTCCTTACATGTCTGTACATTGCCTCGACTACTTTTATCCGCCATTCCTCTAATCCAACTTTCCTCATTTACAACCACAGGACTTCTCTTGGGACTCAGTCATATTATATTGCCAGGTCAATGAAGCAGAAGTAGAGAGTCTTGTTTTTTGCCATGTACCTCTCTTGCAGTTGCTGCAGGATGAAGATTGCATTGATCGTTCCTCTGTCAAGCATAAAGCCAAACTGCATTTTCCTGATGTTTACTATCCCTCTGATCAGCTTCTCTAAGATTCTCTCCAGCATCTTCATTACTTGGCCCAGCAATTTCAATCCTCTATACTGTAGTTCTCCTCTTGAGAGCATCACCTTTGCCTTTGTAGCAGTTCACTACGTAACTTGTGTCCCAATCAGTGGATATATATGCATCCCTCTGTAACAATGGTTGAGGTAAGAGATGCATCATATTTGTCACCTGAGGACTTCAGAATCTCAGCTACAATGCCCGATGATCCAGCTGCTTTGCCAATCTTAGAACTCTTCACTGCATCCTTTACCACCTTCTCTGTGATATGTACAGAACTGTATGGAAGGTCTGAGCACAGGGTCTACAGCCAACAACCATTCTGAGCCCCAGGGGAGCTAAACATTCAGTAACCTCTGATAGTGTTCTTGCCATGCCACTTTCTTGGCTTCATCAACCAAGGCCATTTCACCACAGATGTTCCTCACACACTCGTCACTTATGATGTCCTGGTTCTATCACCTCATTTGTCTGGCATTGTGGACGATGTTATTTTTTCAACATGTACATTCTGTACCTCTAGCTCCTAAGCTATCTTCTTGACTTTGTGTATGACACACTTAGCATGTCTTTTGGCTTCAAAGTAGGTCTCTTTTCCATGCCCACGATGCCTCCACACTTTCCAGCATCTTCTTTTTTTCCTGTGCTGCAGTACTGACTTCATCATTCTACAACCAGGTCCATTTCCTGGTGGCCCCTTCTTGGTCCAGCCAAATACCTTGTCTGTTGAGCTGAGAAGACTTGACTTAAGCTTCTGCCAGATTTCCTCCACTGTCTCTGGGATGCTTGCCGCTTGCAGGGCTGTGTCCATCTCACAGGTGAACTCAGACCTGTGCACTTGGGGATGTACTGCCTGTGTTAGAGCGGGGCAAACTTCAGTGAGGCATCACAGACAAGAAGTTAGTGTTGTTTCACACACTCCATTCCATTTATGACCTTAACGTTTTTGGATAGCTTCAGGTCCCTCTTCTCAGCAGGATGTAATCAATATGGCTGCTATGATCACCAGACTGGTATACATGTGATGAGATGCTGCTCTGGTTTCCTGAAGAACGAAATGCCAAAGACCAGATCATGGGCAGTTGCAAATTCCAAGATACAGTCACCCTCTAAATTACGTTGCCCATAGCTGTATACTCTATGTACTCCCTTGAGGCCCTGACTGTATCACAGCCAATGTGCCCACAGATGTACAGCTTTTCTTGCATGTTAGTTCCAGATACCTCATGTACACTGAGCAGGTTGTTGTAAAATTCATCTTTGATACTGGTGTCCAATCCCACTTCGGGTACATAAATTATACTGATCAATATGATGTGGATGATGAGTTTATCAATGAAAATCTCCATGACAAGGATCCTGTCTGTCACTCTGGAGATGTCTCACACCTTGTCAATCCACTTCTTCGTAAGGAGGATTCCAACCCCACCAGTTCCAGCCTGGTTTCCCATTCAATACAGCTTGTACTTCGAGTTGTTACCATGCGTGCTGACCTTCCTCTCCATCTCACTTCCTGCAGGTGAGATATGTCAACATGTCTTCTAGTTAAGGTCTCCACCACTTCACCAGATCTTCCTTGCAGGGTTCCGACATTCCAGCTTCAGCTTGTGATGTGTAGAAAGGGTTGATGTGGGATTTTGCATAATGATGGTCTGGCTGGCCCACACCTACCAGCCCTACTGGATACAACACCAGCTGCCATGTAGTTCCTGTCCCATCTACACTACTGACTCTACTACGAATAACCATTAGACTAAGTTGAGGTAAAGGTTCCACAGCCAGATGCCCTTCCTGACACCAATTTTCTGGTTAGCAGCTGACAAGAGGCTGAAGTTTAGAGGGTTCTCTCTTTGCCTTTCCCCAGCCATGGAGTATCTGCAAGGCAGCAGCAGTGTCTAAGCCATGCAGCTGGCACCCTGACAGGTTCCACCTGTCTGGGTAAGAGAGGAACTGGGAGTAACAGTAACAAGAGGAGTAGCTCCACTGTACCCCAATTCAGCAAGAGTCTATTCTTCATATGTTCTTCCACTACGATACCTTACTCCAAGTCTTCTTTGGCCTACCTATCGGTCTTCTACTGTACCTTCCACCTCCAGCTCCATCACTCTCTTGAGTATGCTATTCTCATTCCTACATTTTGCTTGACCAAACCATCTCAACCTTTTCTTCCTTAATCTATGTTCATTAGTAAATAAAATCCTGTCCTGTCTTCTTACTCAGGTTTGTTGCTGTTGTTATTAATTTTAACAACTGAAACTAAATCAGACAGAACAAAAGAATAACCCATGAGACAAAAACCTTGGGTTTTGAAAACACAAGATCAGTTTACTTTATCACACAGCGGAACTCAGTAAACATGGAAGCCGCCCTAAAATTTAATTTCAATTTCAATTTTGCTGTGTGCAATTTATTCATGTGTGACCAACAGTGCCTGGCCAAATTCATCTCCAACCCCTACCCAACCCAAGCCAAATCTCCACATGAAAGTAAAGTTCTAGTGTAACCACAGCTGAACTTGCTCAAGTTTTTTATCACAAACTTCATTTTATAGCATTTCTCCTTTTTTATCACAAATCAGATTACTATCTTTTAATTTATAGATGCATGGCCATTTCAAAGGATTTTTCACCCTCTCTACACCACTTTTAGACTTTTTTTCAAAATTTTCTCAATTGTCAACTATATTAGTTTTAACAAACTTAAAAGTTTTTTCCAAGTAGAATATATTTATTTAATAAAATGTAGTTTTGGTAGCTTCTTGATTGGTCTTCCACCTCCGTGCCGCATACAGCTCTGGTAATGTGTTATATAAATTTGCAAGTGGTCTTTTTGTGTTACTTGTCTGCACCGGTTCACAAATTATATAAAATTATTAATTTTATATAATTGTCTTATACTTATTTTTGTTTTACCATAACGATAACATATCACACTATGAAAGTAAAATATGAAAATGATGAACTTAAACAAGTTTTAATCTATATAATTTGAAATTTTTATAATGAAGCAACTGATAATGATATTTTGGGCTTTTGACGTTCATTGGAGTTTCATATATTGTAATGTACTGTAAGTTTTAATGATGATTATAAAAATTTCAACCTTGAGTTTTCTAAACCTAGTTAGAGATAAATCATAAAAGTTATTTTAAAACCAATTCCCTGTGTAAGTATTTTAAGCAAAATAGAATTAGCCCTCTTCTATCTTAAATCCACAAAAAATGTCTTGGATTTGAGGATATTTTAAATAACAATTTTAATTTGCCACTTTAGTGGATTCAAGTTACAGTAGCTACTAAGTGGTATGTGTTATACTTGATAATTAAATTATTTTCCCACTAAACTGCTGGGTGAGTCCAACAAAATCTATAATTTCAAAATCAGAGTTGTCAATAGTTTCATAATTCATTTCACAGCAAGGTCTGGAAGATTTCATTTTCTTGCAGCAAATGATAAAAAACACAGATTAATCCAACTGTGTTTGAAACTAGAACTTGTAGCCAAGAGAGAAAAAATTAAAACGTCATGCTGGGTTTTAATAATGAAGTAGCTGAAGCTTTTGTAGCAGATCAGTAAATAAAATATGATTGTTTATTAAACTTAACACCCACAAAAACAATCTAATATATTATTGTTGATATTTTTATAACAATAAACAGCAATCTTCAATAAAAAGCATGCTCCTGCATTAATACTAATAGCTACTGTTTGCATTATAATAAGTTTCTAATACCAAACTGCATGTTATATGCTCACTAACAAATATAATATATCCATCAGCCCAGCCATTTGTCTCCTTATTTTCAACTATCACAGATTGCATATATGTAAAGCTTAAAAACGATCTAAATTTTTCAAGCAAATATTATTCTTTTGTTCTTTTCATAATGAGAATTTTTTTGCTAGTTTTTCACAGAAGTGAGAAAAGATTAATTAGGCAATAATATATGCATACTACCTATCTAGACCAATAACATGATTATAGCTTTATATTACTCCCACTAAACTAGCTAGATTTAAAATACATGGATTTATATTTTCAGAAGTTGTAAAGTTGTACGAGCTGTTTATCTTTGTTTTCAATGTTTTTCCTGACATATTTTTCCTTTTTTTGTTATAAGTAAAAATTATAGGCACATGCCATGGCCGTGAGTAAATGTTCAGCTATCAATTTAAATAAGATAAAGCAAAACTATTTTTAAAAAAAGAAAGTTTCTGACGGCATGATTTTTGGTATTTTTGTGTATAGTAGATCGTCACTGCACTGTTACTGTGTTGTTGCCTATCGAGCATATCAAACAGTTTTGACTTCTAAACTATGAACGAGTTACAAAAGTAGCATGATTGCCATCCTGATTTCCTGATCCTGATATATTACTCTGTAAAGCTAATTTACATTTGTAACAATATACATATGATATATCAAACGTAACGCAAAGGCAAACTATCGGCGTCTTTTACATATAACCCTTATAAGGATTAAAGAAAGTTTAAGGAAGCTTTAGAAACCCCGAATTTTATAATCGGAGACGCTAACTCTGTTCCATAGTATACCTCAGACCAAAATGCGTTTGTGTCAACTGGCGACCTATTAATCATGAATGAGACTCAAAAATTCACAATTTCAAAAGTTAGTTTCTTTTAAGCAAGCAGGTAATTTGTAAATACTACTCTAGCTTTTTCACTCTTTAACGAGAAGAACCATTTTGTTATAATGCTTTTTCACTCAAATAAAATCCTATCAACATAAATATTAAAAAAAATTACCATAGTTACAAAACCACTAGCAGGTCGTTCAACGATTATAAAGCTATCAAAAAGTAATTCTTACCTATTAGATTCCATTTTTCCGCCGAAATAATGGTCATAACATTTCAGAAGAGAGTTAACCGCAAAAATTTGCGGTTTCAAGAACTAGCCCCGTTGAAAAGTTTTAAATTATTTTGAATTGTTACGTTCTTGTGTGAATCTAAGCAACTCGCGATTATTTTCAATCTTGCGCATGCGTACAGATATATGTACACGGTTTCTTGGTTTCTAGCATGAGCTGCTCTCCATTTTTTTGGAAACGATAATATTTATTGAAAACAAATTAGAAGAAGAAAAAGCAATCACGAAAAATATTATTTAAAGTTTACACTTTCGAAAAAGCTGACAATATTCGCATCTGAAAAGATAGTTTAGCTCTAGCATCTTGCAGCTTTTATGCAGTTCTTATAAAGATTATTTATTAATGTGATAAATCTTAACTTAATTATTATTGAAACGACAAATAAACAAATTTATTAAATTTTAAAGTATTTAAAACAGAAATAGACGAAGATAAGGCAAAACTCATGTTTACGACGTCCGCAAAAGCATTGTGGATAAACCTTGATCACGTGATCAGTGCGCTTAGACAAAAGTCAAAAGCTCGGTCGAAAGCTCATTCGCAACTTTTGACTAAAATTAAATAGTTCAGCTAGCGATTTCATGCGAAACCAACCACGGTAACAGACCAGTTTGAGCCCAATTCCACTTCCAGGAACTTAACTGGGAATCTATGTAGGTTTGAGTGTTGGTAACTGAGATCTCTGCTGGCAGCCACGATGTCCATGTTCGATCCCAGGCTTTCTATCCTTATAAAATGATTTTCCATTTTATACAGTACCCAGAGGTTTCTCTCTTAGTCACCCGACACGCATCCCAGATTTAATACCCATATCCCAAGGAAACTGTATGCAAACTTTGGCGCTTTTTTGTCCAGCCTGTCACGATCATGCCGCTAAGCTACCTGACTAATTTTCCAAGGGCAAAAACCGTCCAATCCCATGCAATTCCCATTTTACCCCTTCAGGACCCTCTTCAAAGGGTAGACCAGTTGATAGAGCGAGATGATTTAAAACAGGAGTACTTTTAACTGGGTTTTAGTGCCGCGGAGATTTTATCCTTTCTTCCCATTCAGCACGGAATCAAGTTAAGTCTTAGTTAGCTGAAAAGAATGCTTTAAAGAAAAGGTCTTCGTAGAAAAGGAGCTCGAAGTAGTTTGGCCAAAATTATCGATTCCATAGAAACCGAACTTCGAGGTTCAAGTGGGAGTATCGTAGGCTACCGAGCTATCTGGCTGCGACTTGTCAACAATCATTAATTGTCTGATGGCAGTTAAACTGGAAGTAAAACGTACTGACAGCAAAACTGGCATTAAAACTCGTAGTAAAACTGGCAGTGAAAACAAATTTGACATGACCCTTGAAAAAGGCTCCGTAAAAACATGATCGGAAAAAATATATTTTTAGACAAACACACAAATGATATAATTATTGGCTTTTGATTTCTAAAGATGGATAAGGAAATATATTTCTCTTAAACTTTTTTCTTAAAGTTTCCTAACTGAAAATCTAACGATGACAGTTTTACTTTCGCAAGCATTCCAGTTTTTCAATAATCGCATAATGGTATATTCAACTTTCTAGTTCCTTTACTACGCGAAAGTTATAAATAATACTTATATATTCGTTTAATAAACTTGCATGCCGAAAACAAAAGCGCTTTCTATCAGACACTGACGGCCAGAAACCGGGAAACCGATAAATGAAAAGGTTAATCAGATTTATACATTTCCAAGTTTGCCTTAGCAAATTTTGATATTCAATATTGAGTATTCGCTTATTCACTAATTGCAGACGTACGGTTCATCATTATTCATTTATTGAGTCAAAAACGAATCTTATAAGTGGGAGTTGAATGCATAGAAAACATAATAACTTATAAGATTAACAAGATGAGATTAAACCGTTCAAAAATAATGTTTCAAACTCCAGAAAATTGCTCTTTAATTCAAAAACTGGACACCAATACAGAATTCGTTTCTATTTATCCCTTCTTTTAATATTTTACTATGAAAATATTTATTTGGTTTGTCTCGCTAATATGTAGACAATATTTTGTGTTTATATCTATAAACATAACATCCTTTTTCTTAGTATCTTTTGAATAAATAATCCTAAAGCAATTTTTGATGAATACTGAGAAATAGATTACTAGTAACATTAAGTTTCGTAAACACTACATTTTAAAAGATGATTTAAAGTTGATTTAACAATAGATAAGTCTGATAATAAACTCGATTTTCAGTCCGTCAAATCTTTTTTGACCTCGAATTTGGTTGCGTCTATCCTAATTATGTCTAGAAATTTCTGTAATGAATATATCATTAGACATTATACAATAAATTCAGATCAAAAGAAAAATTCTAGAAATCTTGCAATTGAAAGCCTAAATTTCCTTCGAAGCGAAGAACCATGAAAATTTAGCAAAACGAGATCTGGAACATTGGCATTGACTGAATGAGTCAACGGACGCTAGCTAGACGGGAAGTTTTTCAAAAATTAGATCAAACGTTTCTCTGTTGACAAAACTGGGTTACAACAACTTAAGGTGTATTTCTCGTCTACCTCTACAACAAATAAGTATTTAGTCTTTGGGCAAACCAACTCAAGTTATACAAGACTTATTTTCGTTTTTGTTGTGACTTTTAAGTCACTTGCCGTTTAGAATTGGAAAGACAAAGGTCTGCCTTGTATAGTTAAATGTGTACCCTGTTCATTGATCAACCTTTAATTGCGCGCAGAAATGGAAGTTTTCATTTTGTGTCATTTGCTGCAATAATGTATATACGCGCAACTTCTTTTTAAGCACAAACTGAGTTTTACGAATACATTTCAGCCGGGTTCCACATATACTCTCAAATTTTGATGCACGTCCGCAAAGTCAATCGGCTAAGCAGAAGAAAATTGAACATAAAAACTTCTGTTGTTCTGATTACTAAACAAAGCGAATACAGAGAGTTAATATTTTTGAACATACAAATCTTAAGTTGACTTACCTTTTTCGGGGATGTAAATCAATGCCCCAGGGTGGATTTGCCATTTCGTGAATCGCACTTCATTTGAAAAGCACTTTGGATTGATGTAGACGTTTTTTGCTTAAAATCAAGTTCACAAATTTGCCTTAATAAATCTAAAGATCTTCGTAACACTTTTTCTTGCTTGTCTTAAAGCAGCTCTACCAGCCGTCTTGTTAGTTAAGTTTGGATGGAGCCTTCAGCTATGCAAATTTTAGCAGGTGCTTAGCTAAAGGTGCTCAGAGTGGCGTAACGATAGCAACGCCTTCAGAATAAAAACAGAAGCTATCTTATGAGAACGAAAAAGAACAACCATAAAAAATAATGAAACTGTAGGCAAAACATATTGAAAAACCTGCATGCTTTATAAAGCGATTATAAGATTAAGTTATTCGATACAGAATATATTATCATGCACAAACGTTTTAGTCTTGCAATTAAAATTTAGCGAATTTGTGATCCTAATTTGATTATTTGTTTTTCCTTGGCTCTCGATCGCTGGCAAATAGAAGAGTTTTTTTGTATAAATATTCCACGATGTGAGCAAAAACTGATCGCAAGTTTCTTCAAACAAAAGCAGTGTTTATTTTTTTCTGACAAGGAATGGTTTGATTGACTGCTAACACCTGACTTTCATGTGTTGAACCGTCTCACGGTTTTAATCAATAACAACATTTATAAATTTTGTTTAAAAATAGACGAACATATTCATTTATAGTGGTAACTATGTGTCCGAAACAAAAGACATGGACCAGATTTTGTTTTGACACGATGATGCTAACAAAACTACTTGTTATTTAATCTTGATCCAATTGAAAGACAAGAAGTGAAGAACTCATTTACCATTTTATGTAAACTTTAATTTCCCTTGTTTATGAATAAATAAATGATTTGAACTGTCAGTTGCCTGATTATCACCTTGCGGTGTGAAGCTCAGAGAAGCGACAGCTAAACCGTTTGCCTCTGTATTTCTTCTATTTTATCGCTCTACCTAAAATGGTATAACTATTGAGCGCTCTACATGTTCATGCCATATTAGTAACTTTTTGATTTCTATATTTTAATTTTTTATATATATAAATATATATTATATCATATTTTATCATATCATAT
>ERZ1740055.219-NODE-219-length-13132-cov-8.174428_pt1 | contig 13132 bp, 3 predicted proteins | sample MGYA00581747_ERZ1740055 | MGnify/ENA primary metagenome ERZ1740055 (study PRJEB43018, sample SAMN04849739) | marine metagenome | isolation source: floating plastic debris | place: Pacific Ocean | collected 2008-08-28 | study: EMG produced TPA metagenomics assembly...
CATAAAGGCATCCGACATAAAGGCATCAGACATAAAGGCATCCGACATAAAGGCAACGGACACAAAGGCGTCAGACATAAAATCATCAGACAAAAAGGCATCCGACAACAACATACCATTCAAACTTGATAGAAAAGATGTAATTGGTAGTCAGTATAACTATAGAGGCATGCTTGTGAACACTCTTGATGGTACCAGCAGCTCAAACAACAAAATTTCAACCCTCGGTATTTTGAAATTATCGTTAATAACTCCCAGCAATGTTCTTACACCATTTACAATTTATCCTCGGGATAACATAATGATGCATCGAAAGAATTTAGGCACTAAATCTTTTGAAGAAGGAGTGCGTACGAGCAAGCCTGGTGAAACTGTGAGAGAATCATCTATCCCAAATCCATCTCAACAGCTATTCTCAATCAAACGGACACCCAAAACTTTCGAAAGGCAGATGAAAAACAGTAGTCAAAAAGTGCTGGAAAATGCAACGGTAAATGTATCATTGCCAAAGAATAGTGCTCTAAACGGAAACGAGATCTCAGCTGGAATATATAAGTATCTGGGTGACTTTATGAAAACTATCACTCAAATTTTCTCTTCAAAGCTGCTTCAACCAGCTAAGAAATATATTACTGTCGCAACTGCTTCTCGTATATTTTCTAGCCATTTGAAAAAGACTAAAAATACAGATGCTTCAGAGAAGACAAATATCTTGAAAGAAGAAAAGACCGCTAATACTAGGACTGCATCAAAAGGTGGACGACTGCGAAGTTTTCCCAGCCCATCTGGGTTAACTTACACAACAAAACTTTCGTTTGTTGCTCTTCCAACACCAACAGCCTCAATCATGAATGCTGTTTCTAAACTTAGCCACGATCGGGTAAATATTTTCAAAACAACTAAAGGGTTCCTTGCTACATTAAGTAGTCCATTTCAAGTTAGGACAATAAACAGAATATCAACCTCACAGCAAATTATTTTTAGTTTATCACGTACAATAAACGAGCTAGATTCAGAAAGCGTTTCTAAACAATATGAGAAAAGCTTCATGGCAGGACGAATTTCAAATAGCAGTTTTGAAGACCTTGAAAAAAAAGACGTCTTAGCTCAAGCCTTGGAGCCTTTACATGAACAAAATAAAAATATATTGAAGAACAACGAAGAACCTTTGTGCAATCACTCAAGTATCTACACTAATCATACACTCAACGGTGGTCTTGCTGCTGGTATATTCAATGAAACTGAACAAGTTGAAAACATGAGCGATTGCATCAGGTTTTGCTGTTCGAGAGAAACGTGTCACCTCGCATTCATGCTGCTGAGAAGATGCTTTCTAGTTAAATGCTACAATAAAAAGGAATGCTATCCTGTACCTGCAAAAACTTTGCGGTTTCGTCCTAAATTTGCCTATGTTCGCATAAAAGAGTTTCTACACATAAACACTGGAAATCATGATAAACCAAATGCTCTACAAAATGTTAAAACAGCTACATTTCAATCTTCAAAAGTTGTTACAAGAACGAGTGATCATCATATGTCTCAATTAAATATGGTATCGAGTGAACAGACAAATGTAAAACAGAATGTAAACCAAGGCAAAGAGACAATCAAGCAAGTTATTGAAATCCAGAACCTGAAGCCAGTATCAAAAAGTCCAAAAACATCTGCAAGCCTTACTGCAATGCAGAAAAAAGATTTTATAGCTGAACGACAACAAGAAAATCAAATTGTGAAACCAAGCAATAACCCAAATGAAAAAGCTAGTGCGAATTCGCTTTTTAAGACAGCTACCAGACAAAAAGTTAAACCCACAACGGCAATCAGTAACAAACTAAGTTTAGAGCCGATCACAACACCAGACGTCAAATTAAGTGTAACTCGTACCTTTAAAACGAGTCAAACAACCCCAGACATAAAAACATCGCTACATTTATCACTTGTAAGCTCTTCAATAAGCGCCAGGAGCTCTATAGAAAAAACGATTCGTGATACTGAAAGCTCCGGCAGTCAACCAAAATTGTGTACACTGTCAAGTGTGTTATATAACACTACTCTACAAGGTGGAATTGGGGCTGGTATTTTCCATGACAGAGGACAAGTACCATCTTCAGAAAAGTGCGTCGAGATCTGCTGCAAAGTAAACAACTGTAGTTTGGCGTTAATCATTCGCAATAACTGCTACACAGTTGTTTGTTACAACAAGAAACTCTGTCGCCCGGTGCCAGTTCATAAGAGTGATGCCAGGACACTTGTGGCATTCATAGTAAGAGGCAATACAAGAGAGTTACAGTTAAATTCTAGATCAGGTATAGGAACAATAAACAATTCCATCAATGCTTTGGTCCCTACAACAACACGAAAAGTGTTGTCACCTACGTTATATATGCCAATGTTCTTGTCATCGATGCTGACAACGGCTACACCTAAGGTCACTTGTCAAGACAGGAGACATGAAAAAGGCATGACTCTTCGAGGTGGAATTAAAGCAGGAATTTTCAAAGAGTTCGGAAAGGTTTCCAAAGATAGGGAATGTGTTACGGCTTGCTGTAACACTAATAATTGTAACGTGGCTTTTCTGATACAGAACAATTGTTACCTAGTGTCCTGTTTTCGTCAAGGGCTCTGCGATTCGATTCCAGTAAAAGATAGCAGGTTTCATACTACTGTTATTCACGTCAGGAAATGGAAAACTGATCCGGAGTGGAAACGGTTTTTAAACCTACTTCAACCGTCATTTCCACACTTAGCTAGCAGAAATGCGTTTTTCCCTATAATGACTCCGTTAACAACGGCGCATACTCCTTTAAGAGTATCCATGGCAACAGGAAATTCTAAACTGAGGTATATCACTCCTATTATGATGGAAAAAACTAGTACCAAGCCTCTAGCTTCTACTACCGTACCATATTCAAACTATTCTAAAGTAATACATAGCAATATAAATATCAATATCACACCACCTGCCTTGTCACCTGTTAATTTTGTAAGGTCAAGTTTTAAGAAAATGCAACACAAGGCCAACAGAACCAAAATATTTGAATTGATTCACACATCAAAAATGTCAACAATCATCGCCAAAGTGTCAAAAATTGTCCGTAATCTACCTATTACACTCATGACAACATCGATTTACGAGGACTTTCCATTAACTAACACTTCTCTGCAACGAAAGGGAAAAAAGACGAAGAATGAAAGAGACATTTTTAACATTTCCAAGAATTCTACAGTGGTTGAACCATGCCAAGCTTCGAATGTTTACTACAATGTGACTGTGCGTGGCGGAATCGATGCAGGTGTGTTTAAAGATCAGGGACAGGTCAGAGACATGTCAACATGCATTCAACGATGTTGCAGTTGGAAAGCTTGCACCGTTGCTTTATTACTGATAAGCAGATGCTTGTTGATTGCTTGCCATGATAAATTCCTATGCAGCCCTGTGCCGAGTCCACATTTTACTATTAAACCAAGCATTGCCATTATTTCAAGAAATAAAAGAGATGAAGTTGCAAAGAGCGAGAGAGGTTCTTATCCCTCCATGCCTTTGTCATCTTCTGGTGCAGTGAAGGAAATTGCGCCGGTTAAAGTAACACCTGCTTTACTGCCATACGCCAGAAACAGAAATAAAACCCAAAAAATTCCAGTAATTTTTCCTACGCCAATACTTCATTTACAAAAGCAGGGCAAGTCTCCAATTGTGTTTACAAAACCTTCAAGTTCCACCAGTTTTATTAGGAAATCAACTATAATAACAGTTAGTAAACCTTTACACCAAATAAAAACAAAGTCAAAGAAATTTGTGATAGAACATTTTGAAGTTGGAGAGAGTTCTTACAATCATAGTATGAAGCGAAAGAGGCAGGGAACTCAACAGGAATTCTTAAACATTTTAAAAGAACCCAGGTTAACAGATAGTAACGGGAACTTTCTCTCAGCATTTAAGAGCTTTATTCAGCCAAATAAAGCTTTGATACAAAAATCAGAAAAGGGAACGGAACTAAATTCAACGAGGAAAGGAAAAAAGTTCAAAGCTGATTCACCTGTTCGTTTACACAAAAGTGAGAATTCGGGTTTGACACATTTGCATGGAAATCAAAAGCATGATCAACTTCAGAGAATCGCGAATAAAAATATAAAATCTTTAAATACTGGGTTAGAGCACTCTCAACAGAAGATCGTTAGGCCTGGTCGCGAAGATTTAGAACAAAAGTTTGACAAAGATAAAGACCAAAAAATAGCAAAGGAGAAGAAGAACCACGGATTCTATAAGCCTGGGTCTGACTTCACTGGAAAAAATAAACACAAAAATTTCCATAGTTCGAAGAAGCAAACTAGAGTGAATACTCACAAGGAGAAGGGACAGGAAAATAAGCGCATAGAAACTGGTGCTGAGGAGCCAAAATTAAAAAATCATGTTACTGCTCAAATGCCAAGAACTCATGATTACAAAGCAAGTCGGAATTACTTTGATATAAGTGGAGAAGATCAAAGCGGTGATAATGCTCAGGACACATCGGAGCTTGAAAAATCAACCAACATAGTTAAAAAGACAAGTATTGAAACAGACAAAGAAACAAGTGGTTCTCACTCTTCTGATTACAATTTTAACCATGAACGCTCACATGTAAAAAGGACTGATAAACAAACAAGCTTACAGAATAACAAAACAGACCATATGACACATTTACCCAGCGTAAACAAAAGAAAAAACGATAGCAGTCAATATGTCAAGTATAACAGTAATACCCACGGACAACTTAAATTAGCTGATTACAGAGCCAATTTGTCCCATCGAAGAGACCATAAGGAGTTTCATCACAACAATCACAGAAGAGTTTTGCATGCTCGCAAGGGAAAAATTACTGACCACACATCAAAACAGGAAACTGGCGCATACTTGTATGCGAAACCGAGCAGAACGTCCATCACGAAAAAAACAACCATGAGAGAATTCTACTCTCATCAAGAGCAAGTCATCAACAATGCTGCTAACCACACGTTAGGGAAGTCTGTCATTGGGCTAAGACCGATTTCCGCATCCTCACCCACTCGTCCTATTTCTTCCATCTCCTCGCCTTGTCTCCATAGCCCGATCTCTTACAATGTTACGCTACGAAACGGTATTTGGTCGGGCTCTTTCCGAGACCAGGGGAGGGTTGGCAAAATGGGCGAGTGTATTCGCCAGTGCTGTGAGACCAGGGATTGTGATGTAGCATTTATGCTCAAAAACAGGTGCTATCTCGTCACGTGTTCCAGCAAGAAAGCATGTGATGCCGTTCCTGTTAACCATAGCTCTTTTAGGCCACGTTTAGCCTACATGAAAAGACAAGACGATTTAATGTCGTTTATAAAAGAACAAAAGGCTGAAAACGGAATCCATTCCAAGACGATGAAACTCAATAGCACTCACAATACTGTGAATAACGTGTCCCTTCCAGCCATCCCCGCATCATCAAATCAAACTTCAGCGTCTTTTGAGGACACTAGTGATCATACCAATGCAATGAAGGAGAACAAAACATCTACAAATTTCACCACATCGAAATCGCAATCACAAGAACAATTTATAAATTCTGAAAAAGTAAGTTCCAAAAACATTTTACTCGAAAGGACGAAATCAAAAATAAAACAATCATACAAGGAGAAATTTGGCTCTTCAAATCAAGAGTTTCTAAAAACAGTCTTTAAAATCATGACCCCGACGTTGAAAACAAACAAATCTGTAACTTTTCAGCAGTTGAATAAGATTAAAAACACAAAATTAAGGTCAGATATACCACGACCAACTTTTGGTCCAATTACTTTTGGATCAACATTCAAACCGCAAGTTTACAATGAGCTACTGGATACTGGCAACCGGCTTTTGAGTCTTACTCAGGCAGACAAAAATGGTTCACTTCAGCCTGACAAGCTGAGCATAAAGAATGAACAACTCAACTATTTGAAGGATGATCTCATATCAACAGAAATAAATAGTTCTATCTACGCGAGTGCTCCATATGACAGTAACAGACGCTCTTGCAAAATTGGATCGGTTGAACATAACTTTACTTTAGCAGGAGGAATTAGAGCAGGATTGTTCAATGAAATAGGCAAGGTTAAAAATATACAAGCATGCGCCGAAAAATGTTGTAAACGCAAAATCTGCAACATTGCTTTCATGATTCTTGATCGTTGTTATCTTGTTACCTGCGTTAAAGAGGAGCTGTGTAAAAGCGTGCAAGCTCTTGCATCTAGCTTCAATCCCGTATTAGTTCGGATTTCAAGGGGAGAAAAACATCTAATCATGACAACAAAAAAACCAACAAGTTCTGCAAACCAAAAAACAGAGCTAGCACCAGTTCCTCCAGTATTGAAGGTAGAAGGTTTCACCCATAACAATTCTGAGCCTGTCTGTTTCGCTGGTAAATTAGAAAACAATACGACATTATTTGGAGGTATACATGCCGGTACCTTTCTTAGAAAAGGATCAACTGACACCGTGAAAGAGTGCGCTAGACTTTGTTGTGAAAACAAAAACTGCAATCTTGTATTTTATCTGTCTAGACATTGCCACTTGGTCTCATGTTTTGACAGTTATCTTTGCCAATCAGTGCCGTCGCAACTTGAAGGTTTCACACCAACAATAGTGCACATCATGCGATACAAAGATTCAGTAAAAGAAAATGCAAGAATTCTAAATTCCTCGGTTCGACCTCTGACCTTTGTGCCAACAGCAATGAAAAATATGTTGAAAAACATCGAACATGCTGCTCCAGAAAGCATAACAAAACAGCCCAAAAAACGTATGCCATTTGTAAATATTCGAAATGTACTCAATAATTTAAGTATTTCTTCGAATATTACAAGAAACAAGTCCAAAAGCCTTTCCAGAACTTGTAGTCATTCAAACGTTTATCGAGAAGTAACACTACGCAAAGGTTTTAACGCTGGGCGATTTATTCCACACAACAACATTACAAGTGCTAAAGACTGTCTCAATGCTTGCTGCAAGGAAAAACATTGCAACCTGATCTTCATGTATCAGAAATACTGCTTCACAGTGAGATGCAAAAGCAGTTTTGCATGTGAGATTGTTCAAGCAAGACGAACCTCGTACAAGCCACTAGTAGCTTTCGTATTCAGAAACAAAACCACTTCAAGCTTCAAAGACTTAATTAAAATTTCTTTCTTTAAACCAACTGTTTCGTCAGGCCCAACTCCAGTAAATGTTATCCACATAAATGAGCCCAGACCAAAACTGGTTCAACATTACCATGGAAAAGCTAATGTTAAAATAGCCCGTGGAAAGACAAGCCAATTTATCAATCATAATTTAGTTGTGTTACTTAAACAGCTCCGTAGCAAAAGTCATTTATATTCTCGCTCAAAAATGAGTGAAAGTCTGCGAAGGATTTTAAAACATCTTGATAAAACAACACATAGCACACTTCATCCTACTAGTAAAAATTACAATGAGCGGAAAATGGAGGTTATACTGAAAAGACTTGCTTTCGTAGTGGCCAAAAATCGCAAACTCGAAAAAGAAGTAAAAACGTTGTTACAAAGCCGTAGAAAAGTCACTAATAACAGAGACAAAAGTACAAAAATGGTTGACCAGTCACACTTACTGAAAAATAAAGACTCAAAGTTAAATAAAAAAATGAGGACCAGAGACAAGAAAAGAAAACCCAAAAGGGCCTCTCTAAACATAGAAAATGTAAAATCCCATCCTACAGCTCGTCCTGTTGAAGGAGAGTACACAAGAATTTTTCCAGTAACTTCAAAGCAAAAAATCCTAAGCACTAAAGAAAAAGGAAACGTGTCAACGAAAGTCCGAAACTTCATTAAAGCTAGCAAAGATACAAAAGCTACTGACAACCATATTCGTAAAGCTTTTAAACAAAAGAAAGTTCTTCCCACTTCGCCTATGACCTACAGAAAAACTCAGCAAACAAAAGATAACAACAAGTCGACGGACATGAAGAAAAAGAAGCCAAAACTAAGCACTATTGCGCTGGATGTTTATGAAACGATTGATGATGATGATAATAGACCTACTATGCCAACATCATCTACAGCACATGCCTTTATTCGTCCCACGCCTACATCAGGAGCTATAATGCAAAGCAAGAAAGAAAAGAAGATCGGCAAACTTTGGAAACATAATAAAATGATACAAAGCTCTGATGGTCCGAATACTGGAATTTCTTCGTATCCTCCATTTCACACACAAAAACAAGCACCAGTTGTGAAAGCGTATAAAATTGGGAAGAAAATGGGAACTAACCAAACGATAGAGGAGTTCATAGACAATGATTTTGATTCTAACAAGGAAGAACCTACAGAACCATCCAAAAGTTATCATAGCATTATGAATCATCACCAATTTCTTCTTGGTTCGAAATATGAAAATAATTACAAACAGGACAGAGACAATTTGTCACCAAAGACGCCTTCAACAAATTTTGAGGTGATTCTAGACGATAATGTTTCAAAGAATGATTCCCCTACAATTCCACATGTTTTGAAGGATTTTAAAATAAGCAAATACCATAGCAAAGAGCGTACAAGATCAAATCCAATTCTCAATCATTACAGAGAAAACGAACTACCAACAACGCCTTCGCAATATGTAGTAGAGGTACTAGACGATGTTTCAACAAAAACTTCTACTCCGACCCCGCATGTGGTGGCCAACTTTCAAACAAGCAAACACAATAGGAATGAGAACACACAATTGAATCTTCTGCAGATGAAAAAAACGAAAGCAGATGCAGCGATGGGAGAAGAGCATAGCAACGTAGATGGTCTTACAGCCAATGACCCACCGCCAACGACTTACTTCTTTTCTCATGAAAAACTATCTGAAGGTAAGAACATGAAAAAGCACACGGCGGATACAAAAACAATTGGAAACTTTGTTACAGAAATTATTAAAAAAGATGGGTCTAGATTTCTGCGTCCTGCAAGTTCCACCTTTAACAATGATAGGAAAGTTATAAAAGCAACTGCAGAAAATAGTACAAAGAAAAAGACGTTTGAAGAAAATGAAAACGTTGTAGAAGTCATCGATGATAAAGGTGAACCTCCACTGACTTCATATAGTCCTCTGATCCATCAAACCAAGTTTCCTCAAACATCGAGCAGAAAACCAACTTACGATACAAGGATGCGTACTGACGGTTATGCTAGTACTCCAATAGTTGGAACTTCAATCAGAAGTAGCTTCCATCCAGTGGAAAAACACAAGATCTCCAAGAGCTCAAGATGGCAATCTAGAAGCTCTCCTCAAACAGAAAGAGAAGAACTAATCTAGCCATGCCAAATACTATCTACCCCTCAAGTTGTCGAAGAAGTTGTTGATGATAATAATGATGCTACTGAAAAAACAAGAGAACCGTCAAAAGGTCAATTCGCCATTGAAAAAGTGACAGATTCAAAAAGAATTAAAGAAAATGACTATCAGCACGAGAGCTTTACTAAGGTGCACAAAAAATCACACAAAGAAAAAACTAATAATTATACGCAGCAAGTGCATCTACGTTTTCAACCACTGAGTAATGAAAAAGAAGCGGATATTGCCGAAGGTGAGACAAAACCATTGTTATCGTATAAGGAGTCAAAGCATCCAAACGTGAACCGAGGTAAATATATACTGCAAAGGATTGGCATTTTGTTTAACCAACTGAAAGATATCTATAACGTTAAAAACAACACTGTTGAAATAAGAATGAAAGACGATAACAAGGGAACTGAAAAGGAACATTTTCTGTCATTTATGAAGCACGAATCCAAAAGTCATAGTAACTTGTACGGAGGTCCAACTTCTCCGGTTTCTACAACTCATTATGTTGGTAACCATAAAATCACGAGGCCAATGGTTAAGAAGAGAACAAAAACAAAGAAAAAAGCTGCGATAAACCACAATCAGGAGTCTCTGTACAAGCTAGTTAAAGATATTTACAAACAAATCCAAAATTTACGCGAAAATAACAAACAAGGCAACAAGCATCTAAAAAAAGTATTGGTAAGTTCTAATGCATCCAAGAAGAACAAAACAAATGTCAATCTTCATCTTGCATTAAACCATTCATTAGAACTTGACCGAAAAATAACTAAGGTTGATAAAACCCAAGAAAATGCAATATTACAAGAAGTAAAAACAATCTTTGGCGAAATGAAGGAACTTTATCATACAGCATTGACTCAGAGAAAGCCGACCAACGGTCAAGCTACACATGCCAATATTACAAATACGACAAACAAAAGCACAGGAACATTTTCAAAGAAAAACAAAGAAAAAATTAAAGATCACAATGTAATGAATACAACTCCCAAAGAAATAGCGAATAGAGAAGCAGATAAAAAAATGTCCAGATCCAACAACGGAGGGCAGCAAAAATTGCCACAAGAGCCATGTAAGTAAACCTAACATTTTTATTAATTCCCTTAAGCCGAGTTTTACGGTAGTTTGACTTTTGCTGTCAGCCTTTTTTCTAGTTACTATGATCTTAGCTAGTAATCTTGAATGATTTTCTTTGTGTTTTTCAATTTTAAGCGGCTGTATATACCAAGGCAAAATCTATCAGCATCAGGAAAGGCAAGACACACCTCTTTCAAAATCCAAAACTTGAGCCAAAAGTTCGAAAAGGAGATGGTGGCCAGTCTTTCGTTACTGAACCCACTTCATCATCCTTTAAGAATCCTGATCTTAAAAGGCCAAAAACAACATTGTCCATGGAAAGCATAGCAGACAAGGTAGCTAACGAAGTCGTTGATAAGATCTCCAAACAACTGAACTTGAACAAGAAGCGCACTGATATTCCAGTCCCCGCTCGGCCAACAAAAGTCACCACACGTTTGACAGTTAACCCTCGCCTTAACGAACGAGAGAAGACATCAAAATTTGGCCAAAGCGTGAATTCTGCTTTCGGCTTCCGTAAAGACAAACTCTTCCACGAAAGGGCTGGGAAACTTTCAAATAAAGAGACTGTGTTTTCAACTGTCCCGAAAATACAAAAGAAGCTAGAAAGACTGAGAAAACCTGCAGATAAATATCTTGATAACAATATAAAGATGTTGCATTCTGAACAACCGAGCCTGGAAGATATAGATCAGCTTTTAAAAAAGAGAGTTGGTGAACGAGCTCGCGGATACAAGAAAGTTGAGATTCCTGGTGGCCTAGGTACGTCATTACTGTTTAATTTCTGAGTCCTCCGTATAAATATCTGACCGTTGGTTTGAGTTATATATGGATAAATGCACGTTCAGAAACGTTTTTAACAACTTGAATTTCTTGCTACCTCATCCAGTAAGTAAACTGTATATCTAATGAAAATCTTTTTTCAACGTAGTCGAATTCATAGACCTTTCAACCTAAGATTATGTCATTGTGAAGGTGAATTGAAATTTGCAGTAACACTCGCGTATAAGAGCCTGGAATTTAAGACCTCCTTCACAAAATAACCTATTCAGGCTAATATTTTAAGTTAGGTTCTTATCAGTTACGTTGCTGTAAAAGTTTACAGGTAGAACTGAAATGCGGAATGAAAATCATCTGTTTTTAGTATTTACCAAAGCAACCGATACTTTCGCGTGCTCTGATTGGCTCCCTTAACTCGCGACATCAAAGACTATTAGTTGATTTTGAGGCGGAAGTCAAATGTTTGTCTTGATGACTTTTTTCTTATTTTACTATTCAACCAACACTTAATTTTGTTAGATTTCAAATTAACTTTAAGGATTATATGCAGTGTTTATTATGGCCCAATTATTCAACATCTAAAAAACAATAAAGCTAGAGAAGAGTACTAGATATGCTAACAAAACTAATTTTCAATGTTAATAAACCCAAATGCCGTAAAAGAAACCCTCTTAGTCCTATCGTCAAACTTTAGCCCAGGTGAGAAGCTAAGGATCAGCATCCGTGGGAGAATTCCAATATGATTATTTAACCTGATAACTCACATACTTGAAAGCTTACGAAAGTGCTTTCAGATCTGCTTTGCTAACTTGCAGAATAATTCGGCTTCTGTTTATTGTTTTCATAGACTTAAGGATTATAAGTGTAGTTCCATGGTTCGTTACACAAAATTTCTTGTTACTTAGGTAAGAACACACGGTATCCATTTATTGCTTGAAGAAGAAAAGCCTTGGCAACTCCGTATAGCATAACATTGTAAGAGATCTTTATGACATCTTACACTGTTGTGCAATATGGAGCGGCCTTCTGTACGGCTTAATGGTAGATGTAAACTTCTGGATAAACAAGCACGGGGGATTGACAGACCCCGAGTGTATATGCGCGCAACGTATTAACAATATCAGTCATGGACAACTTAGTTACTGTTTAGTGGATTAACATTTTAAATTCTCCAAATACGCATGAGCGGATAGAACGGGCAGATCGGACTAACCTCTTCTTAATCTTTTACAGGTTTCAATATATAAATTGATACAATCAAGTAGCAGTTGAATGGCTTACTGTTATTCCATTCTAACATTCAAAAACCTGGATGTATAGAAACAGAATATATTACTAATTTACTAAGCATGCAGTACAGAAATCAAGCGGTAGACAAACTAAGTTTTTAACATTAAACGTTGGTTGAAAAGCAACTCATTCTCGTTTCAAATAATGAAGCCTCATGACAATTATACAAGACATTTTATGAACACTTAACTCTAAACTGTTTTGTACTAGGCGAACCAATCTAGAAAAAGACTGAATTTTCCAATTCTAAAAGCCAGAAACTTTGTGAAGATGTTTTCGTTCCTTGATTATTCAGTGTTATGTTAAACAAAAATTTCAACGGACAAAATATTTTGATCATTGTTCCGTTTCCTAAGGGATTAAAACGTTCTATTTCCTTTGTAATGAGTGATGTGGTTGTTGATTCTAGAAATATACATAAAAATAATTCCGTTTCCTGTTGCCAATTTAGTAATTTAATCAAAAGTTTGAGTTCTGTATAAGATATTTTTGTTTGTATTTTTGTTGCTTGAATATCGAGCATACATGCATCATTTCGATTAACCGATATTCTAATGTTTGCCATGAAATGGTTGGCTGGAAAAAGATTTTGTTAATAGGTATGCGATACAAACAATAAACGACCATTATCAAAAGTGTAATGGACAAATATTATTAATT
>ERZ1740055.220-NODE-220-length-13132-cov-7.930106_pt1 | contig 13132 bp, 4 predicted proteins | sample MGYA00581747_ERZ1740055 | MGnify/ENA primary metagenome ERZ1740055 (study PRJEB43018, sample SAMN04849739) | marine metagenome | isolation source: floating plastic debris | place: Pacific Ocean | collected 2008-08-28 | study: EMG produced TPA metagenomics assembly...
TGTTTTGTTTGCTGATTTTTTTTTTGCAGTTGTATGTTTTTCTTTGTATATCTTAAATAAAAAGTCGTTTAAATTCTATAATTATTGCTCCTATCCCATTTAAAATTAACGAAATGATAACAACAAAAATGCTTAAAAAATAAAAAGCATCAAACATTTGTTCGATAAGAGCAAATTTCCAAGAACATTTTAACAACCTTTCAGAGAAAAAACAAAAGGATTTTGTCAACTCAAAACAGACTTTAAACGTTTTACTGTTCGATTAGACATGCGTCCTTTATTTAAAATGTCGAAATAATTCTCAATAATAAAAATTTTATCAACATTTAAATGACATTGAGCTGATAGGAAGTGTCAACTGCGTTTTCTTATTTAGAAATCAATCTATTTGTGCAACACCAATCAAATATTAATTCGTCTACACTCGAACACAGACGCAGAAGATTAAGATAAAATGGAAATTTCGGCAGTTATTAAACAGATAAAATTAGGTATGGCTTTGAGTATTCTAGGAGGTATTTGATCAGTAATCGGTTTTACAATCTGTTTGTTATTTGTAAAGCATTATTTGAGAAAAATGGATTAACAAACATCTATTTGGTTTGGCGCCATCTTTCCATCTTTCCGTCTGAAGATTTTAAGTTTGCTGCACGCGCACTTTGAATGGTAGTTCAGCTCATTCGAATCTCACATTGTTTTCTATTTAAAAAACGTAATTTCTCCAAGCGTAATCTTTTTGCGGTTAGAGTGATGGTAATTTGTAACGAAATACTGCATTATAAAAAGCCCTAGCGGTTTATTGAAAGGAAAACAAAACCGTTTAAATTTACAGCTATAATTTACATTATTTCACCAAATAGAGACAAGTAAAGTACTTTCTCGACAAACTCATTGTTCTCTTTTATCGACCGCATGATAAAATCGAAATTAACATTTCCTATTAGAATTTATTTAGTTTCGTTTACATTTCTATTTTTTGAAGGAGATTTTGACCGGTACAATCTCATTAAATCTTGTCACTTCGAATACTGAAGGTTGAAAAATTCATGATCTTGTCATGTTTGATCTAAAGAGATGAAGTTTCAAGTGTTGGTCCTTCACCAAGGCAACCGTGAAGAGTTTTTGACGAGCAATTTCTTTGGCAAGAAGCCGAAACGCCCAGTACATCATCTCCTTACACTACTTACGACAATTATCATAATAATTTTACTCTCGAGTTTTCTAAATAGTTTTAAAAAAATATCTAAACGAGTATCTTGAAAAATCTAGGTCGTCTTCTTGTCAAGCCGATATTATATCTTTCTAATTCTTTGTCATTTCTCTTCTGTGATTTGCTTTTGTTTTGTTTTGTTTTTTTGCTTTTTTGTTGGTTTTTTTTTACTTAGCAATCAAGAAAAAGCTCTGAAAGCATTTAAAATATTTCGAAACAACTCCATTCATACAAGAATAATAATCTTTATAAAATTGATCAGAATTGCTTGTTGGACACCACGTCGGCAAAAACCAACACGGGCCTAACACTAGTTTTCAGAGCTTCAATAAAGCTTTTATTTTATTGTTATATTCCACATAACTAACAAATTTGCAAACACTATTTTTCTTGATGAAACAATAGACCAAGATTTTGCTGGTAATGAGAAACCAACCGCAATGAATAGCAAAATTACTTTAACTATTAAGCGGTAGCAACTGAGGACAAAGCCATTCATTGAGAGCTTTGTAATCGTGCTGAGCTTATTTTTCTCTTCACAATTGAGGCGGTTGCATCAAAGAGAACACAAAAAACTAGAAGTAGAACCCACTGGTATAATCATTAAGAAAGTCGCATAAATATAGATTTATTATTGAAAAGCTTATAATCTATGATTAAAAAGAAAATAAACTTCGCTTACATCACGTATTAGTCATATTCATATGCACTGCATGAAGAAACAGCCATTAGTAAAATATATATCTTCACGAGCTAAATGCTAGATTGTATTGGAATAAATTTTCGAAACTGTCGATGTTTTCAAAACAAGATTAAAACTCGGTTGAAGTGATTTTTCAAGAGTGAGTTGACATCTGTTTGTTTCAAAGTACTTGGTAAGTTTGGATACACACGTAAACCCCGAAACGTCTTGAAAATTTTTGAGTCAGCAAAATACATTAATGAATTATTTTAAAATCAAAAAGTCTCCAAATTTTTTTCTTGTTTTATTTTATTTATTTTAATTACTTGTGTCTTACACTGTTATGGCGATAATTTGCGAACCTAATATAATATTTCTGTTCCCGAGTTTTCCGATTTTAACTGCGTGATAATGGTCCACTGAGGCCTTGTCTTCCATACTATGATATTCAAAAAAGTTCTTGAAAAAGATAAGTTTAGACATTAATATGAAACAAGATCTTGCCAATTTTGTTTAAAGTTTGGACAAAAAACAGTTATATTATTTTTTAAGTTGAAAATTCAGCATTTGCTTTTAGTATTTGACTTTTTGTAAATTTAAATGGTGTCATTTTTAACATTTGACATCAAACATCAATGAACTAAACATTGTCAACAGCTCTAAATTTTGGAATCGTTTCCTGTAATTAAAAGAACATTTTAAAATTGAAGTTTCAGTTGTGTGATTCTGAGATCAAGCATTTCGTCAACCAAACTTTGAGTCTTTTAAGATGACTTTACAGTGTTCTACGCAGTAGGAAAAGGCAAAACAACAAAACAAAAAAGAATGATTTGGCTAATAGATATATGAATTCTTTTTTCTCTAAAATATCTATGGTGTTTCACAAGACATTTAAAAGTTAAAAATTCATCTGTCTTGTGTATTTGCCCTGCCAAGAGCTACATATTCTGTTGTTTCGTGGTTACACGGTTGCCAAATTGGGTGCGATACTTGTCAAATCAGTCACGGAGTAATTTCAAAATAGTTTCTCTAACAACACTTACATTTCAAACAATATACCGTACTTCCTAAAATGACCGTTTAACTCCGTTTGGTAAAAGTTGCTTGACAGAAATATGTGTATATCATCAGTGCGCATTTGCCAGCGTTTTTCATACCTTCTTTATCTATAAGTAAAATTTTTCAATTTTAAAAATTAAGCGAACTACGAAAGCAGTTAGAGATTTGTAATTCAGCTAATATTGATATCATGATTTTTTTTTTGAGAAACTGGTATTTGACAACTTTGATAGATACATTTATATATGCAAAGTTAAACTTATGTTTTAGTTTTTTTTTTTCAGAATAAACCGCATTTCATTCTCCACTCGTGGTTAACCTACTTTACACGGCAAAACAATATGGGCTGTTTCGGAGACGAAGAAACAGCAAAAATACAGTCAAGATTTTCCAGAAATGGATATAGATTGAAGTAATAATATGCCCAGAATAAGGAAAGAACGTTCAGTTACTTGTATATAATTCTAAAAATCCAGCAACTCAGTTTAGCTTTAAAGAGTTAAACAGTAAAGCGAGCATATAACAATTATTATTTTCATTTGAGTTTGCGTTTATCGATATACTGTATAAAGCCGTTTCATTTAGCGACAACAAAAGCTGCTAAAATTGCAGCTAAGATATGTGAAATGAATTTGCTTTTCGATAACATATCGTGTTAGTTTTTCAAAGTCTTTTCTTTCGCAATGGCATTATTCAAAGGAAAGTATTTGCACAAAAATTAGCAGATTTTATCTTCATTATTTGACTTGAGATGGTAGAAATCGAAAATTCAAGGCCTCCCACAAGTTTCATTGGTTTCGAAAAGAGTATATCTAAAACCATCAAAGTTCACAATCTGTGATAAAACCGTAAATACAGATATTTGATCTCCCATGAATAGCGTATAAGATTTGCCCCAAACTTTACTAAGTTTCGAATCTCCATATATATTGGCAAGACTTCAACTAATTTCCGAAGTGATAACAAAATCATACGCATTTTTTTTCGCTTTAGATTTGGAAAATCCTTTAAAAAACGTATACAACTGCATGGGTTAATATCAAACCAAATGTTTGAAAACTCTGCGGTTCACCCAGGCAAAGCTTCCTTGTTTGATAATATTTGATTGTGTTTATGAGGAAAATAAGCAATTTCCCACTGTTATGATTTTTACCTTCTACAAGATTCATTATTAGAATATGCAATTCTAGTTATTGGCGTGCTGTGATCCTCTTTAAACTAAAAATAAGAATGCTGTAGGGGGTATCGGATTTTACTGAAATATAACTTCAAAATACTACTTATGTTGTCGTTCTCAATGTTCCTTTTCGACTCATCTGTATATATTGAGCCATAAATATTTTATCCGTACTTTAACTAACGTGTTACTGTTTTTTTCTAAGATCTGAGAATATCACAATAATATGATCTGCTGTTCGTGGTGTGTCATTTTGGAATTGGGATTAAATTTTGGGGCAGCTTCACGACACCGGTGTTTGAAGATCTCCCGTAATCAAAAACGCGGAAAGATTAGAAATTTCGAGATATTTTAGAAAACACGGAAATCTCATACTTTATACAAACATATTATGGCCAGTTTGAGACAATGAGAACAGACTGTGAAGAAAATGGTTTATTTTCCAGAAAAAAAAATATACTGCACCCCACGGTGAAGGCAATTTCCCCTACAGAACGTTTATTATTTCATCAGAAACTTGTTTGCTTGCTGTTATTCAATAAACATCTTGAAACTGTTGGTTTTATTAACTATTATATACACTGCTCATATTCTTCAATAAATTCTTAAATAATGACAAGACTCCATTATTAAAATTGTGGTTTGAATAATTACGCTTGACATCCGCTTGAAAATATCTTTATGAGAAAAAACACATAAAATTATTGAAGATTAATTAGCCGGCCCGTTAATCAATAGTTTTTTTTCACTGTTTTTGAGCCAATACTTTCTCAATGTTAAGCAATATTTTCATTGTAAAGTCAAATAAACAAACAAGAAAGACAAAAGAAAATAACAAAACCTCTCCTTCAAACAAGCAAAAGCTTCCTTTGTGTGAGATATCCAGCATAAAAGCTGTGTCGCCATATTTTTTTTTCGCGATATCGAAATTAGTCTAAATACAAGCTTGAGGCTTTGTGGTGATTTTAAACTTGTTTTGAAAACTGTCTCCTTTTCATCTTCCGCTAAGTTTGCTGATCAGCAATCGATAATACTTAGAAAGTTGAGAGTAATTTTCTGCCACTCGAAAATGACAGGACAATCGCCAAAATAATGAAATATTTAAAGATGGGTTTTACTAAACGGCGTTTGCTCCGTAATATCGACTTTCAGTTCGTTAAGCTTTGTGCAATTACAATCTCTAAGCCTTTTACTAATAGTCGGCAAATTCAGTGCTAGTTTTCGGGTTTTTATAAAATTTTGTGTGGGTGCAATTTTAATTTGAAATGTGTCTCCTGCAAATGATCTCATTATGTGAACCATTCTACCATTCTCATGGTAATACATCGATTCTTTCGGCGGAACCCTTATGAAAACAAGTTTTGAATGCGCGCTTTCACGAATTATTATGATAACGAGTTAGTTCTTTCAGGGTATTGTTCATAAACAAAAGATTATTAAAGAAAGGAAGTAGGGACTATTCATAAAGGCCACTTATTCTACAGTTTCCTTTTTGCCCTCCAGCAATAATTCAGCAGAGAAATAAACCCAGAATTGAAAATGCAAACGTATAAATAAAATGAACCGCTGCCTTGAAATCGTAATTCAATAAAGCGAGAAAAGCTTCAATAAACTTCTTAATATTAAAAACTAATGCCTTAAAAAGGAGCTGATTCAAAGTGATACAAAATCAAATATGAAAAAAAAAACCATAAGGTTGTTCATCTTTTAGTCGTTGTGCGGCAAATTTATGTTTTTTAGTTTATCTCGAGACTCGCTATTGTAGTCGAGGAGTCTCGTGGGGAGACCAGCTTTTCATAGCCATACGCTATTCTCATGCTAAGTGCGTAAATAAAGGCTTCATAATTGATCATTTGTATGGCAATTCTTGCCAAGAGAGTGACCGCAACTAACAGAAAATTGGATGTGAATAACTATTTATTTTCGTATAGTTTAATATAGATTAATTTTTTTGCTCGAGTTGAATATTAACCTTTTGTTTGCCGATTTGAAGAAATTAACTCGCCTCAGACAAGCTCGAGGCTCAAATGAAAATTGAAAATAAAAACACGCTCTCTAGTGTTTGCTGAGGCTCACTTTTATAGAATTTGTGACAACGCAAGGATAGTTTGACTTTTTTTCTTATTGTTCTCAAACAAAAGCCAGCCAATTGAGGCTGTAGAAGAAAAAATGGGCCCATTGTTGGGCGGCAAATACCAACTTAGAAAATTATTTACAAAATCCAAATATCTCTTTGGAGAACTAATCAACAAAATACATTGAAAACATTGTGTTTTGGCAGGGCCACTCAATGAACATTTTTGAATATAACTTGCCCGAATTTAATTGGATAGCCTTTTCACAAAATGACGTGTTGCGAAGCCATTCTCTTCCTTGTGTTACAACTCAATTATCGCGTACGCATGCTCTGCGCTGGGTGCTGTTTGATCTTGCCGCGTGTGGAAATTGGTAGTTCGTCATTTCGCTCTAGCCACTGAAGAGCCAAGAAGTAGTGAAACTATAGACGACCTAAAATTTCCAAGGAGATAGAATCTCGCTTGTGTAATTGAATTCAACCAACATGTCAAAACCATTAGACCACGTTAAAAGACCTATGAACGCTTTTATGGTTTGGTCAAGAGAAAAGAGGAGAAAAATTGCACAAGAAAACCCGAAAATGCATAACTCAGAAATTAGTAAGCGTCTTGGAATTGAATGGAAGCACTTAACAGATAAAGACAAACTGCCGTTTGTTGAGGAAGCAAAATTACTGAGAGCGCAACATATGAAGGAGCACCCCGACTATAAGTACCGTCCTAGACGAAAGCCAAAATCGTTGCTGAAAAAAACAGACCGTTACCCGTTTCCATTGCCTTGTATTCCGACACCTGAAGAAGTCTCCAAGTTCAGAGAATATTCGAAAGATTTTACGCCGCCAGTTTGCTCAGTTCCACCGTCGCTTAGCACCAGTGAGTCGCTTACAACTTTCAACAATAAATCGCGGTCGTTTCTTCCAGTGACTTCTTCCTACGGCCTAAATGGAAGCAGCCTTTCTTCGACTGCTGGTCACGGGTCGCGCTTGGATCGCTTATGCGGCATGGAAATGCCAAGCTCTCTCCGGCCGGAGTATCTGGATTCAAGTGGAATCTATCCGCATGTCCTTTATCCCAATGGTGCCTCATCAAACTCATCTCTTCTCAGTTCCTCAGGTGTACCGCTAGTTCCAGGTGCAGGCCCCCTTGCACCTCATTCTCATTTTCACGCTGTTCAAGGAGCGAACGGACAGTACACAGTTCCTTGTAACTGCTCGCTTCAGACACAAGACGTAAGACGGCCAGTGGCATATTTACTCCTCTAGTGGAACTCTAACTGTATTTATAAGAAATGAGCTATTTACGAACAATCCAAATGGCTAGTGTAAATTATGTTATCTGTAAACGAACTATTAACTCACAAATTTTACGGTTTAACCTGACTACTGAAAACATTCCCTTATAGAAGTTGATAAAGGGGATGTCGAAAAATTCTTGACGAGGCAGTTGCCTGTAAGTAACCTGCCAATAATTTTCATATAATTTTCAAGTGTATGTGTATAATTCAAATGTATAGATTTTAGCTATCTTTTATTGAACGGTTAGTGGCTTTCGGGGGTCGATTAACGAACGACGCTAAAATTGAAAATACAAGTTGCGGGAAGAAGTTATTCAACTATTCACAAAAGAAAACTTTTCAATTTGTAATTTATCTTCAACAAAGCTAACCGAGAATTCAATGGCCTGATCGACATTAAAACTACAGGCGAAGGTAATTTGTTTATTATTTGTTGGTTCAGTTGTGTTTTTTGACGGGGGATCTCACTTGAAATGAAGATACTAGCATTTTTGAACGCCACGTTTGCTACTTGGCACAAGGCAAGCATTGCAAAACGAAAGAAAAGACAAAAAAATCACATACTCCATTCGCGCCTTCTTTGTTTGGAGGTGTAAACTATCTGAAACTGCATAAACACACATACTTTGGGTGCTTAGCGATCACAAAGAGCTGAAAATTTCAAAACTTGTCCCCGAAATAAGAGAAAGCGTTTTGACTTTTTTTAAATTTTCTCTATGCAAATCTTGGCTCAATCTAAAGGAAGCATTTTTTGCTAATAATTACAGCTAATATGAAAGAAAAGGTTCCCTGCTAGGAAAATGATTTCCTGCGAATTCTAGTTTTGAACGGAAGTTAAGTCTAATCTTACTTGCTGTTTTAAAAGAATATTCCACGCAAACATTAAAAGATCCTGCCTCGAGACGCGCGCAATTTTGCTTTAAAAATTTGAAAACAAAGTTAAGCTCATGACTCGTTGCTCAATAACCATAAAAACTTGCCGAAGAGACCTATATCGCTGTGTATTATAAATTTCTTTCGGCGGATTTATAATTATATAAAAGAAATAGAAGGACAAGAGAAAGAAATAACAACATAATAAAATATACATGAGCCGATGAATAGAAGCGATGACATAAATAAATAAATGGACGATCAATGAAAGATAGAATGAATAACAAAGATCCACTGCATTACAATTGCCCTTAATACGTAGATCTCCATAACAAAAGGTTACATCCATAAGACACACTGACTGAATGGCGGCTGGAAAAAAGAAAAAGTAAATAGTGCAAACACGGAATGAATGGCACGAATTAAACTATTGGCAAATGGCGTTTAGAAGGACTTCGAATCATTTGGTGTTTATCGGCTGCTTAAGTGCTCTGGCCGATAACAATCACTTCAAAGACAGGCGCCGCTCCACATGTTGGACTACATCGACACTAGCAAACGAAATAATTTGTTGAAGAAACTCCATGTTTTTTCTAAAGAAAAGACTAAAGCTCACCGAATTCATTTTATTCTAATTGTATCTCAAAGTTTGTCAGAACAATCAATGAAAGCTAATGACATAGCAGATGGCGGGAGTTAATTGTAAAAGCTGAAAAGACATTTATTATGAAATCTCAAAGAAAAGTCCAACTTACAACAGAACCCGAAATCTGCAATTATCAGGGCATTGTTTTAACATGGGCAGCGTTTTCGAGTCGAGTAATTTACTCAACAGACAACACGTTTATTTAAAATTCTTATTGGGTCGAGCGGCTTTAGTTTCTGTTAAACTTCTGCCATTTTGTAACTTTCTTTTTATAAATGTGACAATGAAAGCAAACCTGCAACAAATTAAACGTTCGGTTGCTTTTGGTGGGTTATTATTGAGTTGTTCTTTTTAGCCATTCAAACTCTTGGCAAAATATCACGTCCCTCTGTTGTTAAACTAAATAATGACTTGTGTTGAAAGTATACTTTGACACGACTCGGCATTGTTAACTCTTTATCGGAGTTTCCAAGTATCTGGATAAACGATCACCAACAATGGGTCGTGTTTCTTCCTGAAAAAGCGATGTTTTTTTTTTATTCTGTTAATGGCTTTGCCAATGTTTTCCATTTTCTAATAATTGTTTTTTGTCAACATTTGATAGGAATCTTTCAAAGTTCCATAAAGTTATGGCATTAACTGTGTTGTTATTTGTTTGTATTTAATTTCAATCGGCCGGCTAAATGAACGAATTTCATGTGCGATCAGTAAGACAAGAGCAAATAGACTTGATCGCTTTTTAATGTCCGTTCAATTTCCAGGAGATCGGAAACTCAGAAATCTCTCGCGGTTTGTTTTTTACAGAAACAATACGTGGACAAAAAAAAAAAGAAAAAGAAATTTATTTTTCCCATTTTCTTTAAGGTATTTAAACAACGTTAATTCGTTGTACTCATTTTACTGAATAGACTAGTTTTCACTTAAACAATGTGTCCAAATTCCCAAAAATATAATGATTGCGTTTTGTCGCCACATTAAAGCTGTTTATTTAAATTTTGCAGCAGATGTCAGTGTGTACTAGATTTATGTTTTTAAAGCCTCCCGTTGTCAAACAGACTTTATTACTGCAAGAACAAAAAAGAAAATTGAAAGTAGATCCGTGGTTTATTATTCCAGAATCCATCAAATATTGAATTGCTTAAAAGGAAAGACAAAGCCAGTTCAAAAGCAAGATTTTTAAATGATACCCTGTTTTGTTAAGACCGTGAAGCGAAAAGTAAACATTCTAACGAGAACACAAAGTACCCACTTCTTTGCTACAAGTGACTGCGTTTAGTTGTGACATCATTACAGTCACATAAAAACCCATCTATTAAACTTGAAATCTTCAATACAATAAAACCCGTTAAGTTGACGAGTTATCTCAAATAAATACGCAGAAAATTATCTTGCTTGTTTGTATCGCGATAATGTAAACAATATATAACTTGTGAGAAATGTCGTTTTTTGAAAGCCCGCATAAATTCTCAGCTAAGGACAGTTATTACTTTAAATTGACTTCCTATAAATTCTTTAATATTGGTTTAACATGCAACATGTGTCAAGTTCTCATAGTTTGTACTAATAAAATTTCAAATATAAGGACTAGAGAGGAAACCTTTCCAAGATTTGCCTTTAGGCATCGGCTCAGATACATTTGTAGTTTTTAAATTTTAATCTTTTGAGATGAATTCAATCTTTAAATGTTTTTATTTAATTTTATTGGAAGTATATTTTAAGATCTATTTTAATTTCTTTGAAATAGTTTGAAACGATTTCCATTGAAAAGATACGGAACAAAAAAACACCGTGGTTTTTTTTTTAACTGAAGCTTTCTGTCTGAAAAGCTAATGCTTTTGAACATCAGCTTCTTATAGCGATGATCATAGAAATTTCATCCTTGATTTATCGGCTAAATTACGTGCTTTTGCCACAAAGAAGCAGTTTCTGTTTTTTTTAATTGATTTGTCTTAAAACTTTGTTGTGGAGTGTTTATACGCTCATCACAACACGAAAAAAATCTTCTGATCTCCGAAAAATTATTTTTCTTATTTTGCGTCTATTGTATTTTTCCCAATTACTGGAGAATAACAACCCGCGAAAGAAAAATAAAAGTTGGCCGGCTGATTGCTTTCGTAGATAACTGTAAATAAACACAATTTAAAACACAAACGGACAATAAAAAATTCAGTCTCTTAAAATGTTTGCACGCAAAGATAAAATACCTTTTATTTTGTCTTGAAATGATTGTGCAAATAAAGTCTATTTAATTTCGTTTAGTGTTACACAGGTGGTAGCTAGCTAGAAGTCTGAAATGAAGCATTGCCCTACTGGCTTATTTGATTTTGCAGGGAAACGCTGCAAGCGATCAATTTGCTTTTCTTATTTGGTTTTTTTTTCAAAAATCAATGAGGAATTCCAGATTTACATCGACAATGATTAATAGTATCACGATATTTACTATGGCTGGTAGAGACCAGGAGGGGAGGGGAAGCTAAAAAAAGGGGAGAGGTGAAAGTAGATTTTTTTTATAAACTTGCCTTTTCTAAGAGTACTATATTACTAACTGTATGTTGATTTGATAAAATGGGTTTAAAGTTTTGAAAACAAAGCACTTTGGAACAACTTATTCGAAATTTAAAAACGGAAAAGAAATTGCGAGATCATACTTTTTAAGAACATATCATTTATACCGTTTGGGAATAAGTTTGAATTGTTGCTGAAATAAATTGAATTTAAAGATTACCGCAATGATAACATCCCTCTTTTCAACCAGTGGTGTACAATTTCTTACACAATAACCGAAGAAGTCCAAGTAAAAGTTTGGAAGATATTGTCCAATACTGATCTACGTTCTGATATTCTTCTAGATCTGTTCTATCATTTCTGGGACAAAGGTTCTCCATTTTGTCTAAAATGGACTATATCTTTTCATCAAAATGAGTAGAAAATTGCTGAGTTAGAATGTTCTACTTTTGCCTTTTTCGACCTCCGAAATGCTGAACACTGCATGCTTTGCAATAGGCTAACACTAGATATTCAAACCGTATACAACCGTTTAGAAGTGATACTTCACTTATAAACATATCAGCACCTTTCACTAGAAAAACATTTTCTGCCGAAACAGTAATTTCCATAAAAATATTTAAAGGATTCTTGCTTTTAACTCCCTATTAGTTCTTATTTTGTTCTGTTTTAGAAATTTCATTTTAATTAATTTTCCAAGTATGGGTGTGTTTAATGGCTTTAAATTTCTCAAAATCAACCGTGCAAAAACCGTGTAAGTAACTATTCCTGATCAGTAACAGAATAGTTTGTTTCTTTAGTTTTTGGCAAATTTAAGAGGTTCTCGCATAAATAATTGTTGTCTTTGGGTAAAGGCAAAATTTGAAATTTAGGTAGATCCTCGGAGAATTAAGTGTTAGGTTGCCTCGCGGCCTTGAATCAAATCGCAAAACAAAAAATTAATGATCGACAAGAGCATTGTATGGGCTTTAGACTAAGCAAGAATAATAGGTAAACGGTTTCTTTTTTACTTCACTTTTTAGACTGTATGAGGAAGACTTTGATACTAAGAAAATACTCTCTTCCGTCGATCTTATTATTTTTTTCTTTCTTATGTATATCTTTTTTTTTTCGAAAGATATCCCTTTTTTTGTTTACTTTGCGATGTAAGTCAAAAACCGCTTTCATTTTCATTTCAGTTCAGTGGTTTGAGTCAGCTATACGAGCCCACCTCCTGGATCCACCCCAGTTTGCTCTGACGAAAGTCTAACAACCCAAAACTCCGGACTCTTCACATGAAATTTCCTTAAGTCCATCTATGTCGTAATAACGTTTTTATTTTCTGCTTTTCAGATTGCCATAATTCGCCAAAAATACCTTCAAGTTTCCTTTACGGCAATTAAATAACTCGAAATAGATCTAACGCCAAAAGCATCTGCTCGTTACACTATTTATAACGTCGATGAACCTAGAATTTGGAAACCTGAATTCTCTAACTGACGCGTTATATCTATTCGCAGAGCATTAACCCTTTTAAAAGTATCCTTAAAAGAGTAAACTTGAATGCTAGCAGCAATGTGGAAAGCTGCCGTGTTTCGGTAGAGTAAAAAAACCGTCAGGGCTTCCAGCCCT
>ERZ1740055.221-NODE-221-length-13112-cov-8.062878_pt1 | contig 13112 bp, 9 predicted proteins | sample MGYA00581747_ERZ1740055 | MGnify/ENA primary metagenome ERZ1740055 (study PRJEB43018, sample SAMN04849739) | marine metagenome | isolation source: floating plastic debris | place: Pacific Ocean | collected 2008-08-28 | study: EMG produced TPA metagenomics assembly...
CTTGGATATCGCAAGTTGCAGGAACCAATCAGAGCTCGCGAAAATGGATATCGGTAGCTTTGGTAAATACTAATACTAATACAGTCAAACCTCGACTATCCGGACTTTTTTCTCTGGTCCCGTTTTTTATGAATATTAATTAGTTATCATCTTGAAAACTCAAAGTTGCAAATAAACCGATTAAATCTTTTAAAAGACTGTTGAAACAGCGTATTACCTTTGTTTGGAAGTGGGACGAGAAGTTTTCGAAGCAAGCAAGTATGCTTGAACATTTTCGAATGTTATGAATATCTGCACAAAAAGTGAATATTTGAAAAAAAAATCACTAAACACATAAAGACTGTGTAAATTTCATGATTAAAAAATGTTTCTTTGCTGCTCACATTTTTATATTTCTTTTTCTTACATTTGTATCTCATTAATGGTTATATTTTCGATTATCCGGACTATTTGTGGAGGTCCTGATGAAATCGAGGTTTGACTGTACCTGCTATACATATCAAGTATTAGTTTATCTATCAAATAGTTTACACGGCTCCAGAACTACTTGGATTCTAGTGTTTCGTGCTCTACAAAACGAGAAACATCTTCACAAAGGTTCACATAATCGTCAGTTGTTTTCATTACCATGCTCCTAAGTGTTACGGTAAGAGCGCCAAAATCTGGCCGTGAATCGGGATCTTCGTTCCAGCAAGAAAGCATAACATCATATAGTGGGTCTTTGCAATGAGAGGGCTTGGGCAGACGGTAACCAGCACTCAGACGAGGCAAAAGGAAGCCGACAGGGATTTCTGGGTAAGGAAAGCCACCAAAAGTGTGTATCTCCCATAACAAGACACCAAATGACCATACGTCACTTTTGGTTGTAAAAACGAACTGCTCAATCGATTCTAATGCCATCCACTTGAGAGGCAGTCGTCCTTGCGAGGTTTTATGATAGATCCCCTCTGTATAAACACTACGGGAGAGTCCAAAATCTGTAATTTTTGCTATTCCTCTTGATGTTAAAAGAATGTTTCTGGCAGCGAGGTCGCGATGTACTAGTGCAAGACCGGAAATGTGTTTCATTCCCTCTGCAACATCCAGCGCTATTTGAAGCATATCTTTTTCGCACACCGGTGGACTAATGTTTATGTACTCTTGTGATTTCTCCCGACGGTTCGCGCGTAAATAATTCAGCAAATCGCCTCCACTGACCAGCTCGGTCACTACGCACAGCGGTCCATCAAGCGAAGTACATGCGCCGATTAAATTGACAATGTTTGGATGGTGCCCAACCTTCTTTAGTATCTTTAACTCGGCCATCATATCTTTGAGCATGCATTCATATGCACTGGATTCATTTTCTTTTTTCTTTATAGTTTTTATGGCAACTTCCCTGTTTCCCTGTTCTGTTGATATGAAGCGGATACACTATGTTAGCAACTTGTTTAAAGTAGGTAAAAGTGTTTAATAAAAAGGCTTTAGCCATTTCCAAACAACGAAAAATAAACTTTTGGAATTTGTGTTGGGAAGAGTATGTTCTATTTAAACAAAGTTCTCAGGCTCCTGGCCAACATTAAAAGAAACCTGCCAAACAGGTTGTACTTAGGAAGAATACGAGAAATGTGTAAATTAACATATCCATAGAGACGTTTCCGTCGGATGAAAGGAAGTTTGTTATAAACTTCAATTTTAGTTAGTACAAGTTAGAAGCTTATCTCACTATCTTGTGAGTACTAAATTTGACGGAAAACCTTACCTGTGCTAAAAATTCCTTTCATTACAAGTCCGAACTCGCCTTCTCCGATTATTTCTCCAATCTGAAGACGATCGCGAGGTATTTCCCACCAGTCACCATTCGTCACTGTAAAATAAACAGAAATGAGATCTCAGAGAACGCTCTTGCACAGAAGGTCAGTTTTGGTAAGCGCAGTAAATCCGAGGTGTTATGGCTGTAAACTAGTATTTATACCATAAATGGTATGAATAATAGCAATCTATTTTTAACTATCGATACATAAAGGTTATAAAACAATGAATATCTTTAAAGCTTTCCTCAATTTCATTAAAATCAGTTGTTCTTTGGGTACAGCAATTTGCTTGCCCTGGTTTTAAGCATTCGTTTGGTTAATTTTTCTCTAAAAATTCCTATTTTATTTGTTATTTGATGGTTACGAGTACAACTGCTGTCATTTGAAGTGCTAATCAAAGGTATCCTGTGAATCCTGGTGGAGTAACCCGAACTCCATGGGCTTCATACGACAAACGTAACTGGCTAAAACCACGAAAGATCAAGAAGTGACGCATTATTTCTCAGCGACGTTTAATCGATTGGATGAAATGACTACCTATTGTTACATTTTTCTCCCCCCATCCCGACCATTCCGATGCTCGTGGATTTTCCATTCCACAAAAATGAAAACTATTCAGATCCGCAGTAATTGGCCTCTCGGCTGTTAAGGATATTTTGTCATTTTTGAAATCGTGCATAGTTTTCTTGTATTGTGTTGTATTGTGTTGCGCTGTATTGTATTGTGTTATTGTGTTGTATTGTGTTGTGATGTATTGTATTGTATTGTGTTGTAATGTATTGTATTGTATTATTGTATTGTATTGTATTGTATTGAGTTGTATTGTATTGTATAGTAATGTAATGTAATGTTTTATAATGTTATATTTTCTGTTGTTTGTTGTTTTGTTTTTTTGTATTGTGTGTTTGTTTTTTTTGTTTTGTCGTGTTTTGTTGTATTGTGTTATATTGCGTTGTGTTATATTGTATTGTTGTATTGTATAGTGTTGTATTGTGTTTAAAAATTTTGAATGGTTAATCGCGTTTTTCTGCGATTAGCAAAATTAAATTTCAATCAAGAGTTTGCCACGACCAATTTAATTTCTAAACTATCGATCACTTTTTAACGATGAATTTTCAGTAGATGCATTTTCATTTATAGATTTCTTTGAACAATCAGTTTATTTTTAATTTGAACCTTGGAGTTTTTAACCTTCGCCTGACCTGTTCATGCCGTTGAGAAAGACGCAATAGTAAGGACAACAATTTACCTTTTTGTGGTTCTGAAGATATTGATTCTGTTTTATTTGTAACCCCGATGGACACTGTTGCAGTGTTATTGATCCAGCTACTAAAAGGAATGGCGTTTTGCCAGTTTAAATTACAGCCTTGAGATGAAGAAATCCTTCGGCGATATCTGTATCTGAACCAAGCGATAACAGCTGCTATTAAAAACGATACAGCTGTAAAACAAGCAATGGATATTGCTATTGTTATTACGAATGTTTCCTTGTAAACAGGTAAACATTCAATCAACGCATCGCCAGTAAAACCTTCTTTACAGCTACAAAACCGTGTCATGTTACGTATCTGTAAATCTGCATTCTCTCCACATGCTCTCGAGGTCCATGAACAGTAACAGGTTTTGTTTACCTGACTGCAAATTGGTTTGATTCCCGTAAAATCGCACCAAGAACTACATGTGCTCACAAGCTGTTCGCTACAGTTCCAAACTGTGCATGGCACTGCGATATTATTGGTGCTGTAGCAGCTATTGTCAAGATAGCAAGTCTGACAAGAACAAAGGAAATCCTCATCTTTCACGTGAACAACTGGCATATTCTTCAGAGGTCGAGGACAGCTACACTTAATATTTTCTAACGGGTGAGACGTAGAATTTTTTCTCTTTTGTTCTTGTAAAGGCTTTGTCTTGGACACGTTTGAGTTGGTAAGCCATTCTTTTAACCATCTTGTGCGACAGTCGCAAATTAGCGGATTGCCGTCAAGATAAATGTTTTTTAAGGATTTCAGTTCATCACCGAAGCCTTTATGTATCATTGCTATGTTGCAGAAACGCAAATCCAATGTTTCAAGCTCATAAAACCCCATGAAAGTTTCCGCAGCAATAAATGTTAAGGAGTTTGAATTGAAGTCCAACTCGGTCAAGTTTCTGATATATCTAAGAGCAGCAAATGGGACATCTCTAAACTTGTTGTTGTTGAGATGTAACGTTCTTAACGATGGAATTTTTGAAAAAACCTTTTGCCCAACCTCACTTATCTTATTAAAACTGATGTCCAGAAACGTCAGGGCAGGATGATTAGTAAAATGAAACTGGATTCTTTTGAGTCTGTTTCCACCAAGTACTAAGGTCCTTAATGCATCCAGTCCTTTAAAGGCTCCGTCTTCCATAAGAGAAATCTTATTATCGCGTAAGCTTAACTCAGTCAGGCTCTTAAGAAACTCGAAAGTAGCTCTTTTGAGAAATTTTATTGAGTTACTTTCCAAAATTAAACGTGTAAGGTGAAGCAAACCTTTAAAATTATTCTTATGCAATCTTTCAATTCTATTTCCGCTTATGTAAAGTTTTTCGAGAAACTTGTTGTGCTTGAAACTTCCATTGGTAATAACTGTTAGGCTGTTTGCGTTTAGAGATAGTATCTTCAAATACGTATAGTCTTTCATCAACTGTGGAGATATTTCACTGATGTTGTTAAAGGCAATGTAAAGCCTTCCGAGTTGTTTCTGAGGGATGATTACTGGAACAGATGTCAAGTTGAATCTGTTGCACGTCGCTGCAAAAAGATTTTTGTCATGGTTAACATCAATATATTTACATCTACTGCAGGCTGAAGCTGATGTACAAATAGAATCTGCGAGGTTGCATTTTATTGTCAGATTAAGTATGAAGATAAAGATGGCCAAAAACTTTAGTAGGCTGTGAGTTTCTTTCATTCTTTTATCGATATTCCAGACAATATCAACCAATATCAGAGGTCTAGAAGAGAGAAATGCAATGGTAAACGTAAAACAAATTCTCGTCAGTGGATTCTTCTTCTTCTTTGGATATCACACTGCAGATACTCTTGATAGCTTTCCATTATTTCTCGTCCTTAGGGTAAGCTTTATCATCACAATGTGACTGATTTAACCAAAGTAATGAAACAACAATCTTGTTAGTTTTTCAGTTTTTCAAATGCTGTGTTTCATTGGCGGATCGTGCAAAATTTCATACGTTTTCATGCACTAAAAGAACTGTAATCTCATCCTACCACAATGACCCAGTAATTGTAATGAATCTATATTACAGTTGTTTCTTGGCTTTCTATCATCAAAACGTATGTACAGCCGAGTGTGACTTCGTGCTTGTGATCTCAAAAGTATGTGGTATCCGCTCAATAGCAGGTCAGTTTCGGGCGGATATAAATCTCTTCATTATATTAGGACTGTTACGTCAAAAATGATATTGGTTCACACTTGAAATAGCGCAGGCTTAAATGGATGTTTCATAATTTATATTCTTGTTTTCAACTATTTGTTCATCTAGATTGAATATATCTGTTTAAGCAATTAGAAGTAAGGGTTATTATAATTTTTAAAGAAGATTGATTATTTAAAAGATGGTTTAAAAAGTGGCAAGCTAAACTAGGAAAGGTCACACATCCGTAAGGTTAACCAAAGTAAAAAGTGCGTAATACTAATAATTATAAGGGTCTTATCGAATCTTTTCTTTCAAGTGCGTTGAGTATATATCTGCTGTTTATGCAATTAAAATGAAGGGTTGTTAAAAAAGAACGCAATACACTGAATAGACTGATAGTTTAAGAGATTGCAAGCTAAATTAGGAAAGATCACACATAGGTTTTACCAAAGTAAATAGTGCGTAATAATTTTAATGGTCTCAAATCTTTTGATTTGTTTGATCTGCCAAGGTTTTTTACTGTCGATAGTTGATGGTAATAAAAGTTACATGTAGGATCCATCTTCAACGCATGTAGTTAAAAATTGCTTAAGGCATGCGCAACTGAAAGTAATCAGAAAGTCGATTTTCAACATTAAATGATATTTTTAACAGAAATATTAGTTTTAGGTAATATATAGCATACTTAGAATATCAGTTAAAAATATTAAAGCAATCTATCTTAACGACTGTACACTTGTGATTCAGGGAAGTCAAGGGAGAGTATGAATTTGTCCATCTTGCCCCCATGAACTTTTCGAAATAATTAATCACATTAATCAGATGCGTTCGAATCGAGCGATTTGGAGTTTTTACGTTTTTTTTTTTTTTAATGTGATTCAAGACGCCCAAAACTTCCAATTTTGTGTGCATTTCCTCCACTGTCCACTGAAATACAATCCTACACTGGTCAGTTCGGTTTTTACATCCCTAACTGTACTCCATGTAATCCGTCAGACAAAAAAAGTTAGCAAGCAGTTTCATCAAAGTGTACATGTTCTTGCTCCATTAATAGAAAAACGAGTGTTTTGTTCCTTCAATTGAATGTGTTTATTTACATGATTTATGTCAGCATGACGTAACACGTTGTGCAAGTAAACATGACGTCACAGCGAAGAAATACCGATTTTTAAAATGTATGGCCGTGAGAGATGAGAGTTCTATGAAATTTTAAAACTGAATAAGAATTGTGTAAATCATAGTACCAGAACCAAAGGCGCATGATTTTCAAAAGAATTGTGTGAGGCCTTCACTGCGACAATTCTTGAGAGATACCGCTGACATTTTTAGATTGAATCAAGCTTTCGAGTTGGTCACTACTATCATAATGAAAATTGCATTTGCCGAACAATCCAATACATTAAAATACAATGCAATACATTTATTTGCATTTCCTTTTTTGGTGCGAGTTTATAAAAACTATATTAGAATTTTCACAACATTTTCAATAATTATTATTTATTTCATAAAGTGTAAAATATAATGATAGACTGCAAGTGATGAATACCGTAAACAAAATGCCAGCCATTCATTTTATTTTATTCAGAATATAAAACTAGGAAAAGCCTAGAACCTAAGTTAGCTTTAAGGTTTTCCAGTTAGGTACTCAAGGCTTGGCACATTTTCTGTTTTGTAACTTTCACTCACACAAATGCTAAAAGCATTATAACAAGGGAGAAAAGGAGCGAGAAACAAAAGTAAAGAAAACACTTTAAAATGTAAAATGAAAAACAAACATGACTATTTCAAATTTGAAACTAGTATCAGAAACCAATTTAAGTAGTAGGTATTGTTTGACTTTTTTACCAAAGGGTTTTGAGATATGTAAAAAGCTGATTTAATAAATTTGGTGTTGTACTAATATTTATATTGCAACAACTTTAATTATAGTTGGCGTCATTGTAAAAGCTAATGGTTCTATATATACATATATTCATATTTCCCAAAGGTCTCAAAAGCACGAATGAAGTAAAAAATTTTATAAACAAATTGAATATTTTAGTACAACGGGACATCTTTCGATGTTACTTAACATCATCTTCGGCTATAGGAATTAATATTACAAAGTGAGTGAATATATACTGATACTATTTTCAAAAAAAACATCAGTTACTAATGAACAAAATTTAAACTAACCAGCAAGGTAATAACAAGTTGAAAGATATAAACATAGAAGATAACAAGGTAGCTAATAAGATGACAAGTTAAAAGGAGAAACTAAAAATTAAGATAACAAAGTTAAGCTGACATGCTCGACTTGTTTGTTTAACTCGGGTTTCACCCGTTCGATGTAGTAGCCCTCCTTAATCTTTAACTGAAAATAACCGGGAGCAGAGTCCAATATTTTAAAACAGGATAAATTGCTTTTATCTTTACAGTTCTTTGAACTGGTGATATATTCAGAAGTTTATATATTTCTTCGATAAATCCAACATGTCCATACCAAATATACATTTTTTTATTATATCTTATATTCTTGCTGAAAAAAGTTTAGTTTTTTTTTTAAAGCAAGAGAATGGCAAAGATTGAATTTTTGCTGGAGTTGCTTCCAATATTTTTGAAGTTTTTACACTGCAAACCTAGCTAGTGTGTTCTTGAAACTGGTGCGTTAAGATTGGAAGCATATCTGGTATTATGACTTATGTTCATCAGATGCTGTTAAAATTAACTATAAACAGAAAGCGCTCAAACAGCGAATATGGCTCCTCTATGTTGCCATTTTAAAATGCCGTTACTTCTTGGTATAAATCGTTTTCACAATCGCTTGAGACGTGACTCAAAAGCCGGGTAGACATCACTACTGCAAACATGTACATGTAAGTGTGTGATTGGCTGCAACACGATGCGATGCAACGTACGTAAGCGCTCAAAGTACATTACATAGAGGACCTCTTGATTGGTTGTAAAGTTAAATAAATGAATCCAGTTTGGGCTTCCTGTGTATGTGACACAATCTGACACTCTTACACTAGTTGAGGCACGAACCGTTAACTGCATTAGGAATTTCTGTTTTACACATAAGTTCAAAAACGCTGTTAAAATTTTTTAAAAATGTTTTTTAAAACAACATAAACGTTTTCATTTTTATGTGTGCGATACTTTTTTTACTTTTTCTTAATCGACTTTATAGAATACTAGATGCACATAATATGCAATATATGAAGTAGTTTTCATTCAAGGATATTAGTTTGGTTCTTTTCTTTCAACTTCGGATTTTAAGCCATTTGGTTCGGATAATATAATGAATGTTGCTTGTCTTGCTTTACAGGATAAAAATATTTTTTGAGTGGGGATAAATTGCATGTCGGTGCTGAAGTGTTATCAGGGCCTAGAGCTAGAGAGGAAGTGTTCGGTAACTGAAGTTACACTATATAATTATAGAAAATTAATTGCAGTAATTTTTGATTAAAGGCATGTGGGAAATTTATAGCCTAGAGAAAAAATTAATTAAAATTTTTCATAAATGAAATGTTTTCTCTCACAAGCATGGTGATGACGTCATATTAACGCTTCAAGGGCACAGAACGATTATAGATTGTTTGAACTCAACCACTTCAAGACTCGATAAAAAAAGATTTTCAACTGAACGTATAAACATCACTGGATGCAAAAATACGCAATAAAATTCTCCTCCTTCTCTACCTAAATGTCTCATCGATTCCTTCTCATATCATTTTGGACATCAACAAGCAAATATTCAGCGCCGTGTTGACCTTTGGCTTTGCAAACAAAAGAAGCACTTGGTTCATTTCAGGTTCAATATTTGACCTGGACGTGATTGGACACATTTCCAGCTGATTGAGATGAAATTCACGTACAAGCGGAATAAGCAAGGAGAAAAGAAAAGAGATTTTGTTTCAACTTCACATAATGTAAGTTTCGCGTCTTATTTTTCCTAAGTACTCGTTTTTGGTAGTTGAGTAATATTGAAGAGGTTGAAACTAATTAAATTTAGGTTAAGATTTGGAAGCGGAAACAATTTATAAACAAGAGCGGAGTGTTTTAGTGCATCTACGGTTGCAGCTCTATGGTCAAGATACATCATGATTGACGGAGTTTTCAACGTTTTTGATTGAGCACTCTTTAGTTTAGAAACTCTGTATATAATTTCTATCATATGCTAACGGAAGTATAAGAATTAAAATTAATACTGTTTACATCGTGAATGCTCATTTTTGACTCATCTTTAATGGTTTATTTTGATATTGGGTCGTGCAACTGAAAAATCGTGCCGCACATTATTAGCATCGACAGAGATGATATATATTGTCCATTTTATGATTTTTTTTCTGCTGCTTATTGTATACATGTGCCATGCCACGAACAAGAGAGTCTGTATAATTTATATGTGCACAAATCTTTATGTTCATGTTTCAATCAATGCATGCAAAGTGCATCAAAAGATTATGTAGTTGAAGGATTTGTTGTAAAATTGCAAGAACAGAATAGATTGTAAACAGTTGATAATATTTTGCTTTAAGCAAATAAACTGAGATTAACTTTTATTTCATTTTATTTTATTTGTGATTTATTGCTGCGAGCTTCTTGTGTCAATAAACAAACATCCGTTTCAGCCCGAAATTTGGTTTTAAAATATCAACATTCTCACTTAGTTTCGTTTGCGACCCAACTTTCGTCTGTTTTAACTGTTTTCTTGTAGAGAAATTTAAAAAATATGAAACGAGTAAATTCTAAAGATTACAAAGTCAAAATTCTGCTGCGTATTTGTCGTTCTTTAAAAATAAATGCGTAGTGAAATCAAGAACAATGGTTGCGAGGTATTCTGTAGTTAATCCCTCTGCTGCAATGAGCTTTTTTAATCCTCGAATATCCACCGTCGTCTTGAAAACTATTCGAAACTTAACAAGGTCCTTCTGATTCTGTTCAATGCAATTCATAGAATGTAACTTCTTGCCTGTGAAATATTCACTTAATAGGTATAAACCAGTTCTTCTGCATCTGTGCTCAAACTTTCAAACCTGAAATGCTATACCCAAACTTTGAACAAGCTCAACCTTCGAATTAAAAAATAGTCATGACTTCGGACTATTGTTTTCTTTGTATTACAGTCCTATCACATTATTTTGTGATACGCAAATCTGGGCTTCTGATTCTGGCTTTGATGCAGCATGTTGCAGCTATATTCCCATGTAGCCCCAAATTCTACAACACAGTGTTAAAAATAGAGTTCTTTTTTTGCCATTAACACGGTTTCAGGTATTCCATGAATAGCAGATGGTTAATCCGTAAATATCTTTCGTTATACTAATTTCAACACTTAACGCGTGTTTTCTGTCCTTCTAGAGATCTGTTTTAATTTTTGTCACCCGAGTCCTGAAGGAAGAAGATGTAAGTTTGGTCCTAAAACTTAATAATTTTTAATAATTCAAGTAATTTTATAAATCAAGCGTCATGGTGCATACTGGAGTGGTTTGTCTCTTGGCCATTACTTCTGGACTTATGGCGGCTGTTACTGAGGCTGTCACGTGCTCGTATACTCCTCGGTATAAAAACTGCGATTGCAGCAAGATGGGTGGCGTTACCTCGGAAGAAAGGAACTTAATTCAGGTGTATTGCGTTAACCAGCACAACCTGACAGAAATACCACAGACATTACCAAGCAGTCTTGGACGGTTTTATGCAACTGAAGCTAATATGCATCGACTAACACTCGCGTCTCTGACTAAATTTCCAAGGATAAAAGAAATACATTTGCTACGTTGCCAACTTGAATATATACAGAATGGAACATTCCTCAAGCAGCAAAATCTTCAAGAATTACTTCTTGGTGAAAACAAAGTAAAAGCTTTATTCACGGACACTTTTATTGGATTAAAGTTTTTAAGAAGGCTAATTCTAAGACGAAATTTTGTCGCGAAGCTTACCCGTGGAGTGTTTAGGCATTTGCAGTCCTTGGTATATTTAGATATTTCCGATAACATTATTTCTGTCGTTGAAGATGGAGCGTTTAATGGATTAAATTTTCTAAAAACTCTGATATTTGGTGGTCACAAATTGCGTAAGTTTGGTCGCTACACATTTGGATATTTACCGTCTTTGTATAAACTGGATGCGAGCTTTGGACTAAACTTGGGAGAAATTGATGATAAATGTTTTGCTGCAGTTCCTGACTTAAAGATTCTCCATTTGAATGACAATTTGTTACAATATCTTCCAATACAGAGCTACCGAGTGATTTCGGGGCTGGAAGAACTTGATTTGAGCTCCAACAATTTAAGGTTTCTACCATCTGACGCTTTTACAGGAATGAAGAGCTTGCAAACTCTTTTCCTTAACAGCGCAAATTTATCTTTCCTGCAGAATGGCTCACTCAATACGCTTATGGTTCTTAAAACATTACATCTACATGACAATCCTCTCTCCTGTGATTGTAACCTCAGATGGCTGTTAGAGTGGTTAAACGGAACAACGAAGTTAGGATTTAAACTGGATTCCCCGTCAAAGATAAAGTGTTCGTATCCTGCCCAGTTAAATGGCTCAGATTTTCTTTGTCAAAATGTTAGCAGCTTCAAGTGTTCTTGTAAAGAATGTCAGAAGACTATGCGCTGTTCAGGGCTCAAAAATTTCACATGTAACTGTAATAACGGAACTGTCGCTGATTCTTGTGACGTCATTTGTCAATCACAGGAATCCCCTAGTCGGAAGCCATGTTTGTCTGGTGACGGGAGATGCTACTGCAGTCAGCAAATTCCATCTTGCCATAGAAATGCAGTACTTCAGATCATCCAGGATCGATATACCTGTATATGTAACGAAGGATACTCGGGCAACGAACATGAATGCACCGACTTAAATGAATGTCTACTGGAGAATAATCGTTGCTATAGAAACACGACTCGCTGTATCAACACTGATGGCTCTTATCGGTGTGCTTGCAGGCCTGGTTACACAGAACAGGCAGCTAACGTTAATAGTTGCGCAGTAATTAAATTAAAATTAACAATCTTGCTTGTCAAAGCAACCGAGGTAAAAGTCTCGTGGGAGCCTGAAATAAAGAATGCTAGCTGTAAATTAGCTTACGCCGACGTTGGTGTTAAAAGTGCAGAGATTGCTTGGCGTCAAACTGTCCCAATAGACTGTGCGTCAAAGAGCTACACTCTAGAAGGACTGAAGGCAGACACACTTTACAAGCTAAAAATGGTTTTGGTAGAAAGGAGCTCTGAAACTGATATCGATGTTGAACTTGTTTCCAAAACATTCAAGACAAAAAGTGTTGTCGGTGACGTGTCTGGGTCCACGGAGGAATTATCGTACGGTAGTATCGTTGCTATCGCTGTGTTGTGTGTGTTGTTACCAACTTGTCTTGCCCTTGGGACTTGTTTCGTCTTCTACAGGAGAAAGAGACGCAAGCACCGTAACAGCTTATCGAGACTTACACGGCCGCATGGAAACATTGCCCAAAATGGTGTGCGTTATATTCCTGATGAAATTCAATTCTCAAACGTGAAGGAAGGCCAACTGAAAACAATATGCAAAGGTAATGTATCCAAAACAAATATATTATCTATGTATATTTAGAAAAGCACCACTTTTGAGCTACAACTTTACGACTATTTTTAGCCTTTGCGCTTAGTTGAGAGATGTTCTCCTTCTGCCAGAATCTGTGATAGTAGAAAGCTCAGGAATAGTTACAATGCACAGTGGCGGCGGAGCGTCTTGAAACGTGGGGGGTTCGCAACCCTAGTCAAGTTTTCCAAAGTGCCCTTTGCGTAGGTCATTTGCAGAGGAAAACCTCTTTGCAATGTCAGTAAGGTTGAGTGTGTCCGTAATTGATTTATGGCAGTGCATTAGCATGCAGCTGTTCTGGCGATCCTGTCTCATCGTGCTTCGTAAGTATGTCTTTAGTCTTCGGAGGGCAGA
>ERZ1740055.222-NODE-222-length-13106-cov-7.976630_pt1 | contig 13106 bp, 6 predicted proteins | sample MGYA00581747_ERZ1740055 | MGnify/ENA primary metagenome ERZ1740055 (study PRJEB43018, sample SAMN04849739) | marine metagenome | isolation source: floating plastic debris | place: Pacific Ocean | collected 2008-08-28 | study: EMG produced TPA metagenomics assembly...
AATTGAATTTTATTACAAAAAGGTTAGAAAATGCTTTATAAATAATTTTAAGTTTAAAAAAATAATTAAAATAATTAAAATAAAAAAAGGTTAGAACAGGACTCAAACTTGGTCCGTTCACGCGAAAGTAAAAACTTCTAACTCGGGTCCACGCTCGATAGTATAAACAAGATCTTAAACCATATAACATTTTAACTATCTTTTTTCCCAAGCTCTTTCGCGCGCTGGTTATTTATAGACCAATATTCTGAAAGCGTAAGCATGTGGGACTCTAAGAAGAGTATCACATCCATCCATGAGGTTCATAGAGCCTTTGATTCTTTTTTTACAATTATTTTTTTTGCTATTTGTTCTTTTCATATAAAACCTTTATATTGAGTCAGTTATCTATTGAAATAACAATCGCTCACTTTTTGCTCTTGTGAATGTTTTCCTGTAAAAAATTAAATTCTTTCAATCAGTGCTTGTCACTGTGTCACATGTCTGTGACGCGCAGACTGACGATCCTCTCTGCTTCTACTGCGGCAGTGAAATCAACCTCCAGATATCCCCTGGTTGCCGGCTTTCCCATCTGCATTTATTGCGAGACAAAAGGAAATACCTCAAAGGGAAAAGTTATAAGAGCCTTCGCATTTAACATTTAACATTCGCACCGAACGCATTTAATATACTTATAAGAGCCTTCGTCCAAAGAGCTGCTGCAGAATAAACTTATGAAATCTTCAAATTATTATCCCACCACATATTTTATTTGATCAGTATAAAATCACGTGCATAACCCCTTAAAAATAGAGAACACGGTTATTAAGTTTTATATTAGATGTCAGTTCATCAGCCCGCAGCCATTTTATTCAATACATATACAGTTTCATTCTAAATAAAACTGCTTGGCTTTTTTTTTTTTTTTAAGAGCAACAATCGTGCTCATTGGTGTGTATGGTTATTCTCTGACATTCATATACAGAAGTTATTTTGCCTACGGACCCATAATTTACTAATAAATTATAAGAAATAGTAAAAATTCTAAAAATAGTAAATAGTAAGAACCGCCCGCTTCCTTTTTGAAATAATTCCGGACGAGAAACTTTTTTTTTAAGTACTTGGCCTAAATTTTACATGGTGCATTCTACTTACGCGCTCATTAAAACTTGACAAGAACAAAAACAGCCACCCTTACAACTCAGGTCTGATACAGAAGCTCGAGTAAAAAGTTGCTTAAAACATCTGTTAAGCAACTTAGCATTGATGTTTTGCCAAATAAATAAATAAATTGTATATCCGGTAAATACCATATAGAAGTCAGCGTGTGCTAACATTTTCACGCAATGCTAAAAGCATGCTGTTTATGATTCATTATTTGTTAAACGGTTACAATGTGTAGTGTCATATATCATGGCCTGAAAATAACTGATTCTAAAAACCTCGCAAAAGCACTGAAAGCAAAATGAAAAGTAAGGTTAAAAAACTTTAAATATTATAGCAGCGAATTCGATTCTCAGCAAAAATAAGATTTAAAACTCAATTGTCAATAACTCAACCCAATTTATAAATAAAAAAAACAATGGAGTTTTCATTTGATGAATAAATATATCTTTAATTTGATTTAGTTTATCCGCAATTGAATTTGGTATTTAACTAATCAGAAGGATTATTTAGAAACCGTTTTCGAGAATCAAAATTGGTTAATTAAACAGTTTCCAAAGACACTGCTGGTATCCGGATTAATCTTGAGTAAAGCGTGATAGCAGTATTGGTGATCAAGAACTGAAGAATCATTTGAAAGTTACCAAAGATTGTGTGCTGCCGACACGAATGTATTTACCCTGCGGACAAATGCGGCAATAGTTACTCTCGCTGTAATACTAATAGTGACTAGAAAGATGGCGAAACCCTTTCGGCAATTCTGTGCATTTGTCACCACGACCCTGTGTAGAAGGTAGGTGAAAGTTCAATTTCCATCTTTACCATTTTTAAAAATCATAAATATCATGGTGAAAATACTCATACGTTGTTTTCTTTTTGCTTCAGCTTTCTTTAAAAACCATAAAGGTAAGTTTTGATGAATGGAGAATAGTTTATTCCATAATGCTGTGGTTTTGATAAGAATCTTTTGCGTTATCAAGATATATTATAACAATTTATTGGATATATATCTCGAAGGCATAAAAACCACCTATCAAATTGTTCTACTACAAAAATATTGAGAGCTGGACTGCAGAAATATTGATAAGTTTGTTATCATTGATTATAGAGTGAGCTCTTGATACGTTAGCTTTCATGTGCTGACAAACGGGACTGGAAAGATTAAATTTTATCAAGAATGAAACCAGTTTGACATGTTACGTAAACCGAGTTTCAATGATTGCCATTCAACCAAAAAGCCTGACAGAAATCGTGTGATTCTTTCATATTCTTTTTTTTACTCTCACGTTTATCAAAGGTTGAAAGACTGGTTCTGTGATCTCAAAAAGTAATCCGCTTCCATCACTCTTTATATCGAAAAGAAGTAAATTAGTATATGAAGTAGATTATCTTTATGGCTTTGATACCAAGGTGACTGTATTGGACGTCCTATGTAAGAGAAAAGGTCGAAACGCCTCATTAGGGAATAGACTGACAAAAGCTACCACGCCTGATCTTGGGAAAACATATAGGTTTTGCATATGGTGTAATAATTATTGTTATAAAAAGTGGATTATTCCAAGAACCCATAACGATGTCAAGTAATCGATCAATCATAATGAAAAATTTTGTCTTGCGGTTACCAGTTACACAGCAAGCGGAGAACAAAAAACATTCGGAGAAGCGGTTAAGAGATTTCCACCACACAATTTGAACGGAACTGATGAAAAGCGAAACCACTGTTGAGATGGTATGACTTTATCCGTCTTTGATCTCGCCGCTGGAAACGGATTCCTGCCAGACAACGTAAATTCTCCTAATAGAATTGTGCTTGTTCATTCAAATTGAAATAACTCTAAAGAAAATTTTTCTGTTGAAGAAAACACAAAAACTCAAAGTGTTTAAGAATTTTGAAAAACATTTAAAATCAAAATCATTGTTATTTTTTGACAAAGAATGACTAGAAGAAGTGGATATCAGCATCGGCAGAATATCAGCTTTTGATGCCAGATTAAAAGAAAGCAAAAAAAGTAGTTTGGCCACTCTAACTATTTTTCAACAACTTATTCTTTTAGAATTTGAATTATTTTGATGGTAATAAAGTTTTCAATTTTTCCCCACGGAAAATTTCTTTTGATACAACTAGGAGCAACATTATCTCAGTGGAAAACTTGATTAATGAAATCCTACAAAGTTTTAAAATTTTATAAACATTTCAGATAGAAACCTTAACAAAAGAATAAACTAGAAATTGAATATTCCGTGCAATACGCATATATATCATCATAGCTTATGTTTTACGATCTCTTTTGTAGTCTCAAACAACAGGAAAGACTTGAACATCCATTTCCGAACAGTGAACACAATGAAGTCTAGTGAAGAAGAAGTTCTCTTCGATCTGCAGTTCCCCTCATTCTTAGAACTCTTCCCCTAAAGACTCTTCAGTTATTTAGATCATAAATCAGAATACTAATGAAAATAAAATGCTATAACTCCATGCAGTGATTTAGGTAATTAGAAAATAACGAGGCAGTCAAGGCAAATGGCTGATTTGTCGATCTCACAAATCTAAGTAATTTTTCTAAAATACGCCGTACTACACAAATGCTTTCAGTTTGGATCACCTATATTATTGTTCTTTTCTAAATTAAAAAAAGAAACAATCTTTTGTTTCCAAGCTAATGCCAATGAAAGCTACGTTTTATAGAGTACTTCAAAACTCAATGAAATTAAAAGGTCTGCACTGACAAAAGCTTCCTTACAACCATTAGCGAACTTGCCTGTTACAAATGTTGGTCAAAGTCTCCTTCTTTCGCTTTTGCCATGTTAAATACTTTTTAAAGATTTTGAAATAAGAAAGGCTTGGTCACGACGCATATTCACACCTAATAACATTCCAATAGCAATTGATGTATCAGGATCTTTTAGTGTTTTAACTGCTTATAACACATGTGTTGTAATACACAAACTGGCAGCAAAAGAGAGTCGGTCCTTTGTTAAACATTCTCAAACATCAAAATCACACATCTGATACTTTGTTCATTTTGATTCAAGGCTTTGAAACCATTTTCGTTTATTCATATTGCTTCATGTTTTCTTTTTAGTGTGATTTTAGTGTGGTTTCTCGTGATCGCTTGTTAATTACCAAATCATTGCTTTTTCAAAACGCAAAAATAATGTTTAAATAAACTGACTGGCAGACACAGAGTGTTCTCATCTTGATCAGTTAAATGTTTTGATTACCTTATGATGGTCAGTTAATTTTCCTGGTGGGGAAGAACAAAAACTTGTTAATTTGAAACAATGTCTTAACCTCCCAGGTTGGTTCATCATCAGTTGTTTCACGAAAGACTTTAGATTTGCAAAGATAGCTGAAAAGAAAGGAGAATCTTTAAATTTCTGTGTTAGTGTGTGTTTCAAACATCACTTTTCTTTTATCTCACCTTACTTGCAAATCATAGGAAAGGAAAAAAAGATGATTAATAAGACGTTTACAAAAATGCACTGACACTGAAGTGAATACCTTAGATAATAAATGTTAGTTTATTCAATGAATAACACATAATTTGATAAAATTTTACTCGATTAGAATGCTTCTGAAATAACTTACATGTCATCTTAAAACATTACATCTTTTACTACAATGTAAATATAAAGTAATCTATGTTTACACGTCTGTGATGTTTAATGGAATAACATTTTAGAATGTCCAACAAAGATTTCTGCTGCATTGTTTAATGTCCCAAATGGATTGTTGTTTCTTGGTCTGGTTGCTTTAAGAACAAAACCTTGAATCGGCCTCTTTGATAGTTAAGAGTTACAGTACAATTAGATTTAGTAAACTGGGTTTGCTTTTGCTGTTTAGTTGCTTCTGATTGCAAAAAAGATCAGTAAATGTATTAAAATTCTCCCTATTTGCTCTTATACTCTGCCTTATGATGCGGTATCTAAAAACTGAATGAGAAGACCAGCAAATCATGAAGAACTAAACAGAACAAAAGTGTTACAGTCTACTTAAAATGTCTACCAAAGATTTTAGTTTCACAAATGGTAATAAACTGATTGCTTAATACAATTTATTACAATCAGTTGCTTTAGACTCATACAACAATATCTCTAGATATTGCCCTAAACAGAACCATCGTTTATCAATAGAACTACTTCCGGTACTTCAGATTCACGAAAGACGAGTTACGTTTACATGCCGAATTGTAATGTTTAGGAACAAGAACCAAACCTAATATTTTTTACAATTATTTGTATCATGAATGAGCTTGTTATTACGCCCGCCTTTTTTTAAGCACTTCTCCTTTTATGCTTCCAATGTCAGTTTAGAAAAATCATTCGAGTTGTTTTTGCAAACGACCGTGAAACTGTACAAAATACTTACAAATAGATAAACAATATAGTTTATTTGTGTACAAAACTTGTAACGTTTTTAAATTGTCTATTTTTAATTTATTTTGGTTTTTAAGTATGCTCATACGAGTTGATAACGTTCCTGAAGTAATCATACTTCAATCAAAATGTGGTTTGTTCTCATTAACAGTTCATGCTAATGTCTGTTGTATCTAAATTGAAGCTTTTGAGGCCATCTCTCCTTATACAAAACAATGTCAATTTGTAATTGGAAAGATTGATCTCTATGCGTAAAATATATTCTGTTCTTTTCTTGTTCTTGTACACTAACTTTTTCATGTCTTTAACGAATAATTCAAAAGATACTAATGCATGGAGGTTCAGTTGCTACTGCTGTGAGTTCATGTCAAGACAGACGTTACCCAGCAGAGCGCAAATCATGTCCGCAAACTTGTGTTTATCTCTAGTCCTATGATAGCTACACATGCTGCTGAAACCAAGCACCTTCCATGCGCCACACACTAAAAGCATAACTCAATCGTTCATGAGCAATAAAGCAGCTACTCGTTGCAGACGCTGGATGTTTTTCATTGTTTCCGAGCACTTGGCAAAGAAAGTCGATGTATCGCGACGCTAGACGGAGGGTTTGTATCTTTGAAAGCTTGTCTGAAGGTAAAGTTGGTATTATCTTTCTAAGCTTATTGAATGCATCGTTTAGGGCTTGTGTTCGTTGCCTTTCACGCACATTGGCTACTGCACGTTGATCGCTCTTGTTTGATCCATCTTTCCGCCTCGACCGCGCACCATTTGTATTCCTTTTGTATTTTCTTCTCTGTTGTTCACTGCTTTGGGACTTGTCAATATGTGGAAAACCCATCTTTCCAAACGTTTTCTCTCCTTCAACTTCCAAACCTTTACACTATGTCAAGTCCAACCTTTGTTTGTTACCGGGCTCACGCTTCCAGCACGATCAAGTCGATTGGTTTGAAAGATTTAAAGGTCATTCACAAACCATGCATGGCCAAGTTTAGGGCAAGACGGTGAGAGAATGTCATCTTTGTACGGTTAGATAAACACCGCTATCATTTTTCTGCAGCAGTCGTCATCAGAACCAATAAAATCCATTAAATTATTTTTCCGCGCCAATCAGATTACAAGGTTTTGCCTCCTTCATGTCAATGGACACTTCATATTTAATTAATGGTCAGCCTTATCTTGTATAATTGGCAATAAATGTGATATTTACAAACGGTTTCGGCAAGGCAAGGTGAAAAATGCTTTAAAAGCGCCGCCCAGGAGCCAGTGGTTGGGACAAATTTGTCCGGAAGCGTCTCCTGCAATCTGTTGACGACCGAAATCCTTGAGGCATTCCAGATCTTCTTACAAGTTATTCACGACTACACTTCAAGTCTTCTCGAAAAAATCAACGCGTTTTAAGTGGTAAGAATTGCTTCAACATGTTCAAGAGGAATTGATATTCTTTCTTTGACAGAAGAAATTATTGGAGGAGCACTCTATATCGCAAAGAAACAGTTTTTTTTGTTGAGAATGGAAATACGTACAAGTCAGTCGTGGATAATTAACGTTCACATTTCGTGTTGATTCATTATAAGCACGAACATATGAAAGATTGCTGAGTATCGTTTACGAAGATACTCGAAAGGTCAACTGTTACTAAACTGTCTTTTATGTGTTATAACAATCTTCACACCCTGGCTCAACACCAACACCACTGCAACGTCTTCTGAGTTGTACAGATTTTAGCAATTGATAGCTATATTATGTTTTCTTAGTCCGCTTTTAAACTTGATGATTACATGTCTTGAGAACAGGCATTCGATTTCACTGTAATCGCTGGGACACAACGCGAATTTGTGTTCACCTTTTAGAGAAAATGAATTTGTTTGTTTAATGGATTCAAAAATATCTTCCCGTTTAGAAAACCATCATTGTAAGCATATGATTGTGATACGCTTTCGTGTTTCGTAAGCAAGTTAACCTTTGCAAAGCACACGTCACGTATGCCCAAGAAATCCGAAAGTTAAAACTTGACGCGATCACTATCTTGACGAAACAGCAGTTCGCTGCCGACATCACGTTTGCAGCCGCAGCCCGCAGGACAATTATTATAAAGGTCTGGCAAAAAAGCTCTAATATTTAATGAAAACCATTTAATATATCTAGCAGTGTTATTGTGCCTTTAATTTTCTTCCACTATGTTAGGAAAAAAGTGATCATTATTGCCCTGTCTGGTGTTTTGAGAAACTTTCGTGAATTAGCCGACACGCTGCCCGCAGGAAGCGTCTGCTACCGCACAGCTGTGAAAACCATTAAGAAAAAAAGTATGTGATAAACCAAACATTACTCAAATTTATCACAAAAAAGCTTAATTGCTCAAATTAGTATTTAGATTCATAAGTTGATGTAGCTCATCTATTTTGGTATGCGAGAAAAAAAGGATTCACAATGCTGGCTTCTTTCAAAATGTAATTTTATTTTGCAATAAAACCACGACTCCTTTTTTGGCTGCAGATATTAAATAGCGACCCGAAACAGGATCAAAGTCTCTATCCTGTTATGATATCACCTTGGCGATGTAAAAATATACCTTTATGATCTTTATTCTAGCACTGTGGTGCGACTATTAGACCTAACCTTAAGATTAGTGTTAAAAAAAGACATTTCAGTCAAATTATTTCAGCAAAGGAAAGAAATTGCGGTAACAGTGAGTAAAATAGACACTTTTTGCTGTTTTGTTTAGAAACTTGCTTTTTTCTCAAGTATATTAGGCTGAGTTAAAGTATATGTTTGCTGCTTATTTCAATTTTTTTCTCACAAATCTTAGTTTCAGCTCTTAAATACCGCTTCATAGGAAAAATTGGTCAGTCAATTGAAAGTAATTAAGGTTTTTTTACTACACCAACTTGAAGTTCTTGCTTCAGGCATTTGCATGGCTCCACATAGGTAATGTAAATATACAATTATTTTTGAAATAGTAATTGAGATAAAGAGATAACACAGTTGAGATTTTTTCAAATTGTGTCATTCGGATTTTGAAGTTCGGCTGAAGCTTGCCGCATGAAAAAAAAAACAAAGAGAACTGGAAAAACTCATATTGAAATCAACGGTAAAATTATAAAAACATTAAACTATGTGCTACCTACCCAACTCTATTGCATTCAATTCTAGGTAAAATTGTAAGTTTAAAAGGTTCTTATTAGAGTTGGATTTCTGGTTATAGAATTAAGAGGATGTTCTATAACTAGCAAAACACGATCAATAACGACGTGTACAGTTATGTAAACAAACAACAAGAACTGCCCTACTGTTAAATTCCAACTCGTGTGTGCTTTCAGCAGCAAGTAAATTCAGCAAACTAAGCAAAATCGATTTTCCAGATGAACTTCAGTTGAATTTCTTACTTGTTATTATTTACTTTTTTTACAAAATGATTTTCAATATTCGTGAACATGTAATTTTTCGAAGCTACTAAATAAACATTGGACTTCATTCATTTATGATTGAGAGCTTGTTTTATCTGGCGCGAAGATAAAGTACACTAAAACAAAATAGTGAGGCTCAGATTGGCCGAACTGAAATTAAGAACAATTTAAGAACAAGCTCAGCTGAGGATGAAAAAAGTGAAAGTAATTCTAGTTTAAACTTTATTGAATCTTTTAATTTACGCAATGTGCACAGTAAAAACACAGAAGCATCGTTTCCCATTTATTATTATATCTACTATTGTCCCAAATGATACACGTATTCATGTAATGTTTAAAGTCAGTCCTCGTATGATCAGTTTCAACAATACGGTACAAGAATGAACAATTAAAGAATAAGAACAAGTAACAATATTGGGAAAAATATGCAAAGTCAGTCTTGGAGTATAACTTAGACTCCGTCGAACAAATTGAGGCATGTAGTTTATACATCAAACTAAGATGAGAAAATGGGATAATACTTTAAAGAAATTAGAATATGGAACTTTTTTCAATTTCCGCCGAAATCATCTGTTTTTCACATTGGCATATTATAATAATTAATATAAAAAGAAATGTGGAAAAATTGCAAAATTTCATCTTATCTCGAAGTTTTAGCACAAGACAGAACTTTCTCTTTGTTCGCACACTTCCTCAAATATTCAGTGAAGTTTTTTTGCCGTTCTTCACCAGAACTACTTAATGTTATTCATCCTTTTTCTTATTATATTGGTTACTGCTCTGTTCCCAAACTCTTAAAACTCATTTTTTGGTCTATGGTTTCCTTCACACATCAAAAACTCAAATGATAACAAATACATGAATCTTTGTAATTCTTGCTAATTTACTGACGAAATTAAACATCAATTTCTTACCTCTAGATGTTTTATTTGCTCAGATTGGCTCAGACTGGCCGAAAATTAAGAATAATTTAAGAACAAGCTCAGGCTAAGGCTTAAAAAAAGTGAAAATGTTTCTAGTTGAAACTTTATTGAATCTTGTAAAATCGTTGGGCAACAAAAAAATTGACCTTTGAAGAATGTGGGCAAGGACTACGAGAGAGTACAAAATGCATATCGGTCAGTAATCTTGGATAAATGCACAAAGATCTCCTCAAAATACAGACGATCAGCTTTGTTTTGCAATGCCATGTCTTTTTGTTTCGATTTCTCATTTCAAAACGCTCACAGAAATAAGAACAAAATTAAGAACAAATTGAGGCTGAAGCAACCAAAAAGTTTAGAACATTGAGCCTCAGGAAAATTTTATTGGTTCTTATAAAAAAAAAGCGTGTATTTTGGTTTCGTGGTTAAAGAAAATCAACATTGAAATTTGGTGTCAGTCAAGTCAGTTCCCATCAAAGGCAAAGATTAAAAATGGATGTTTTATCATGCATGCAGGAGCCAGGAGCCATAATAAATGAAGGTCTATATGATGAAACATATTTTCGTTATTAAAGTTAATTGAATCCTTGATGACTTTGGGGCTTCATTAAATTATGATGTTTATAAATGAACAACTGTGTTATCTTATAAAAAGAAGCGGTTTGACAAAATGGCCACTAGAACGGCTTTAGTTTCTGAGAAGAAGAACGACCAACAACCAAGAACTAACCAAAATAAATACAATACTGTCTTTCCTTAACACATATTGCATCTTTTGAAAAATATTTTCTCTCAGATAACTATCCAATTTGTTAAACATTTGGTAAACATCAAGTTGTGTAAAATTCAAGGCCAGCCATTGAAGGTGAAGACTACTTTGTTGCTGAAAACTGTACATCAAAGCAGGATGTCGAAATATATAACGCCCTCCATTATTGCCGATGACTGAGAATTCTATCGGTGTTTTTCGTCATTTTTAGCTAAACATTTCAAAAATTCCAATAAATTGAAGCAAAAAAAAAACATTTATTTAAGATTAAAGACCCATCTTAAGGGACTGTGCCAAGTTCCAGTAACAACGATTCTTGAACTCCAGTTTTTTTTGATAAATCCTTGACTGATGCTGCTAAGGTCTTGTTACAAATCATATATATTTGTATTTCTGACCTTGAAACTTTTCAATCCATGCAAGTTTAAATGAGAATAAGATAAAAGAAACAATAATTGAAACAGAACCAGTTTCCTCTTTTCAGAGCTGTATATGAAATATAAACTTGATTTCAGTTTGTCAAAGATAGAGTGGCTTTAAAGATACAAATATGAATCCTAAATCCGTACAACTAGAAAATCAACCGAATATACTCTCTTGTATTTATAAAGCTAAAGGTTAGTCTGTATGTAGACATAAACTGCAAGTTGGGTTGCTTAATGAAACTTCAGTCTTACTTCACTAGCCTGCTTCCAATGGATGATGCAAGAGCCCTCTGAAAATCCTTCCTTTCTGGAAATCCATGGGCAGGTATATAGATAATCTGGTCATTTCTACCGATCGTATCACTCTTGCTCCATTAAATTAATTAATTATAAGCTGAATTGTGCAAGGCAAAATAACGACAGTATCGGCAAGTTTATCAGAAATATTTGGTTTCAGTTCATAACATATTTTTCCTTTTTAAAATCGATGTTTCACATATTTGACATTGTGCTCTAAAGGAGAGTGGAAACATTTCAACGGCTACTACTATCTTTTTAAAATTGAACAATCATGCAGTTGAACGATTTTCACTCCGACAAAGGACTACGTTCGAATTGCCAGTGTTTTGCTTTCTTTTTTTAAAAACGGTGTCGAACTTAAAATAACATTTTCTACACTTGACTGTTTCTTTAAAAACAGCGACGCAGCTTTCGTTCATCACAATTTTCTGGTTAGTTATATATACATAGCAGGTAAATTTGATGTCCTTAAAAGGTTTAAGGATTCCAGTATTATATAATTATGTTTCCCATGCAAGCACATGCACTAGATCTTTTTACAACTAGCCATATAATTGCCTAAACTCGTACTTTCGATTAGCACCCAGGAGTTGTTAGACACCCAATTGAATTCTAACAACAAATCACTCCTAAAGATTAGAGTATATGCGCATGCATGCAAACAACTAAATCCTTTATATGAACCCAGTTTCCCATGGAACCGGCGATTATCTCCCGTTTCCTCTCCCTGGACGGGACACTAATCCATTGCATGTTAACTCCAAGCAGATCTTTTTCAAGGATGGAAAGCTGAGTCAACTTTGGCAGAAACTGACTGGTTACACAAATCCTATAGCTTCTCTACAAACATGCTGAGACTGGGAGTATAAATATATAAATCAAAGAAGAGTCAGTTATAGGGAGTTTATTACTGGAAGCAATACTTAATCGTATATGAATGATTTTGTTATATATTTTAAAGTAAGTTGCATATAAGTTGGATGAAGTTCCTTCAATCGGCAATTGAGTTATTTTTTGTTATAAAAAATACACTGATAACCTCAATGGCTCCGATACGAATAATAGGTCGTGCGGGATTTCTTATCAGAGATACAAGGCGGGAGAAAATTGATAGGATTAAAATTGCTATTATGTATATCTTACTGGATCTTAAGCACTCACTATGTACACGAACAGTAGCGTTACTGATGCCTTATGGTATATTGTTTCTCTATACCCGAATATTAATCCGCTTTTCTATCAAACCGCTCCTCAAAATAGTGCTGTAAATTGTATTTGCTCAATGATGACAAAATAACTAGCTTTTAAAGTTAAGATGCAAGTGGTGACGAAAACGTGATGACAACAAACTGCACTAGTTCAAGAATATAGCTCATGGGCATGAACTCCACTGTAAATTCAATTTTTTTAGGAATTTCAAAAGCTTCTGGCAATGTTGCAGGTCATTAACCTTCGTGACATGAGCTTTTTCAACTGCATTTAATTTATTTTCTTCAGTTTCTTTCAAATGCAAGCAGTATATTAATTTTATTATAGATAAAAAAAAGTTTAGGGGAAGAAAGTCTTATTACAGAAACTGTGTTCAAAGCGCAACTTAAAAAAATAGCAAAAATTAAAACCAATTTTTTTAAAAGTTACCTTATAGGTACGGTAAGAGAGCCAAAACACGCTGTTTCTAGACTATGAATTGAAATTGAATTAAAATTGAATTGAAATAGTAAATCAAAACCAAGATATAAAGATATATATATATATATATATATAT
>ERZ1740055.223-NODE-223-length-13087-cov-8.705801_pt1 | contig 13087 bp, 12 predicted proteins | sample MGYA00581747_ERZ1740055 | MGnify/ENA primary metagenome ERZ1740055 (study PRJEB43018, sample SAMN04849739) | marine metagenome | isolation source: floating plastic debris | place: Pacific Ocean | collected 2008-08-28 | study: EMG produced TPA metagenomics assembly...
TTTTGCTATTTTTTTTTCAGCAGCATTCTAGTTATGTCTGTTCAGATATCTATTAGCAAGAAAAAAAATGTTTTATGAGAAGGGGGAGGGGTCTTTACCTTTCCCCCTCCAATCCACCCACCCCAGTAACATTTTTAACCTCTTACCAGCTTTTCACTCGGGTTTTAGACTTTTTTCGCCTTCTCGCAAGACCGCCAGCTACGCAGGCTACATATATGACATCAATAATAATAATAATAATGGTTGACATAAAATATGTTTGTTTAACTTGTATATATCGAATATTCTCAATCTACAAATATATCTGAACAGCAAATGCGTAATGCTTATGGTATTTTGCTGGAGAGATAGAAAGTCAGTAATTAATAAGGTTAAAAACCGATGTAAATAGTTTGTTTACAAATATACGCTCGCGATGGCCACACAATGAACGAGAAAATTTAATAATGCACGCTGTTTCATCTCGTGCATTACTTAAAATTTCTCGTTTATTGGGTGGCTAGCAAATGCGGGTATTTGTAATGAAAACAGGAGTTGAAAGTGGAGGACTATTTGCACAGAAATTCACTGTAAAACAGATATCAGGCTCGGTGGCCATACGTGAATGGTTGAACGCACTTTACTAATACTAATCCACTACAAGTTGGCTGCTTAACTTGTTTTCTTTTTCAGCCACATCTGACGGGACGAATAGCTCGCTTTTCAATACTAAAGGTGGTCACTGCCAAACTCACGATCTAAAGTTGGCCATTAAAGTCTGCAATTCTAGCAAAAGTAAGTTTTTGGCAGGCTGGGGTTATCATGAGATACTAGGTTATAGACTGATATAAAGTTAGGACTAAATGGAAAGCTGCGTCGTTGTTTTGGAATTCACTCCGACGAAGGACTACAGTCCGAAACGTACGTTAATTCCAAATTCTCCTACTACGGTGTACAACTTATCAATTTATAAAACTGTAATTAAAACTAGGACTAATGAGTGACTTTCATTGATTAATGACTTAATTTAGGTGTCAAGTTTATTTAGCTGGCCAAAGGCCTACTAATTGGGGACACCATCTTTACCACTCGAAGGTGGACGGAGACCTTTCACATGACAGACACACACACATACATAGACCGCAGATATGTCTCCGAGGTCCAACGGTTTAACGTACTTATCCGAGAAGACGCGAAAGTCTTAACGTTCACAGATGTTAGAGCAAAGGCAGCACTTTCTCCTCAATTATTTTAAGGCCATGAGTGTTGGTCAGGCCGGGAATCGAATCCGAACCTCCCACACGATAGACTGGCTATCCTTACCAATTAGACTAACCAGACAGCAGTATGTCCGAATTCATTGGAAAAAGGGAGAGAGTTGGTACATCATATATAGTCAATCGATAGGGAAAAGCCAAAATATGTACAGGAAAAATTATAACGAAAATAAACCCTGTACGCATATCAAGTTTCTGGATGCTTACAATTTTATTAGTCGAACCAATTAGTTTTTGCCAACTAGCTAGTAGAGGTATCGAATGGTCTCATTTAATTTAAAAGTGCTCGCAAAATTTGGCCTTTGCTCGAATTTCTCGCAAAAATTACACAGGTGCTCGCTTGCTCGTGCTCGCAAAATTTTTGGAAGTGCTAGGTTTCTCGTTAATCCCGCTTTCTACTGTATTGTTTTCTATAATTCATTTATATATAAACATTAAATCAGTTATGATATGGTTAAAATCAAAAGTCTGAAACATCCTTACGCCTGGCTTGCAGTGTTTCTTCAACAGTTCAGCCTGTAACTGTTTTGAAGGCGCTGTGTGTACTATCGGGGAAACCGGCACGAAGATCCATAACAAGCATTTCGTTTATTGGTTTATTTTTTGTCATATTTCAACTTTTCAGGCTTTCTGCTTGAGATAGGTGCAGTTCTGCATTTAAGTGCTTGCTGCTCGCAAGAGAAGTTTGACAACGTGCTTCTTGTGTCCGCAAAAATAAACGCACTGCTTGCATGCTCTCAAATGTTTGCAAAGACCATTCGATACCACTACTAGTGGTTTAATTCTAAATGAATGACAAAAAAAGAAATTCAAAACATAATTCCGGCAAAATAGATACTAAGCCGTAGGGTAGTACTTATTAAAAAGGGATGATATCAGAGGCTGGTCTTGAGTATGCACATGTGCAACAGCTCTATCATGGCACTCATAATGACTAGCTACCAACTTGCTGCTGAAAAAATCAACGTAACAAAAATATGCTTTCAAGTTCTTTTGAGAATATAAGACAATACTACAACAAAACAATTTTACAGATGAAAAAATAACTTTAAAATTAAACGATGAAGATAAAAAGGTACTTTACTATTTTAGTCTTTACAGTCATACCTTGATTTAAAACTTAAAATACAAAAAAGTTTCTTTAAACTTACAACAGAAAATAGTATAATTTTTAACGTTAACGCATTCCTTTCTTCCACAATTCAAACCGAAAAGCGTTTAGTCAATTTTTGGGCGAAAACATTTTATTTATCTTTCCCAAAGGAAAATATACTAAAGCATTGCTGGATGGATTTATATTATCCGTGGCGACGAACGTCCATCCCAAATTACATTACCTTCGAACAATGTTCGAAAAAGTAGTTGAGTGAGATTGTAACGTGCATTTAAGATTCTGAAATATATACCAAAAAAAATTAAAGAGAGACGACAAGAACCAATATGGCGGAAACAGAAAAAGTCGTTGCTATATGTTGAATATTGCAATGCTTAATTCTCACTCCGACTACGTGAGAAAGCGGTTGAACGTCATCATTCGCCTTTCTTTGCCAGCAACAAAAACGGCTATACCAAAAGCGTCGAAGTGACAAGCGAAGATTTTGGGTTCGACGCCTGGTAGAAAAAGCGCTTGGTGGGATAGTTTTGTTGGCAAAGAAGTATTCCCAGAAGAATGGAGAGATCGTTTATTATCAGCGTTTTAAATTATCCCAAAAAAATTAAAGAGAGACGATAAGGAAAAGACAAGCGGTAGTCCGTTAAACCATCGTCAAAGACGAGAGAAAATGCTTCCATAACGAACTACTGCTCAACTGATAGCATTGAATGTTGATTGTCTTTTAGAGTAAGAACATATGGCTTCCATTATAATCTTGTCTCTTGAATCTGTTTTTGATCGTGCAAACACTATAAAGAACGAAAACAAGGAATTGCCAGAGAAAATAAAAATTTTAGAAAGACTGCAAACATGCATGTTGGACTCTAGGTGACTAGAATCTTCACAGGTTACTGTGGAAACGTTTAACTCTAAGGACAATTAATCATTTCGCAAATTTTAAAATAATAATCTTCTTTACACTTCGTTATAAAGTATTTTCTTTGATAGAAATACTGGACAGTGCAATAAACTATATCTGCCAAAAGTTCGCACTGAGATCGCTAAAAGATCTTTTTACTTTAATGGCTGCATAGTTTATAATAAATTACACTAATGCTTTTTATTCTTAAATTGACTTTAGATGTAACTGTTTTATATTATTGTATTTTATATCTGTTGTATAATTTTTGTAATTTTTAATTTATTAGCTTGTGTAAATATTTCACTATATATTTTTTTGATCGTGTAATTTCAGGGCTCCTGATGATTGCAGAAGCAACCGCTTCTGATAGGACTACCCTGAACATTATTTATTTTGTTTAAATAAAAGTTACTATCTATCTATATATCTATCTATGGATCAGCATCTATAATATTGACATCCTTTCCTAAGTACACTAAGTCAATGTATTCTTGTTCTATATAGGGGAACAAGGATTTGAAAAGCATTAGATGAATGACCTGTTTTATGAATTGAAAATTTATATATGTTTTAATGATGCAGAGTTTTCCTTGGTCTTTATTTTTCTAGCAAAGATTGTCAGCTGATCGAGAAAATTGATGAAAGAATAATTTGAGACTATATTAAACGGTGACCATTGAATTTTGTCTGTTGGTAATAGGTTTTTCTTTCAGTTTTAAAAAATAATAATAATGTGCAGCTTGAAACACATTATAGTTTGGAAGAGACGTCATAGATCAACTTCTTAAAAGCTAAATCATCTTCCTAGCCCGGTGGTTCATTTGAGCCAGTGCTTATCTCCGCGGTTTCTGTAGTGTTGAGATTACTACTGGTATCTGTAATGTTAACTAAGTCCTTTTCCTATAGCCTAGTGGCTCATTGGAGCAGGTGCTTATCTCCGGTTTTCATAGTGTTAAAAGAAGATGATAATCCTAGCTCTAATCTATGCAGAGACACTAATCCATCCAAGATTAGCTCCCATGTACTCTTTTACCTACCCTGGAAGGACGGAAAGCGATTTAGCTTAGGCGGAAAAAAGGCCAAGAACGCCCGCCCTAGATAGACTCGTGAAACACATAATCTAAATCGTATAATCACATGCATAAAATATAACATGCAATGAAATAATTGAAAATATATATTTTATTTTGATTGGATGCTGCTTTGTTGTTGACATGCGATAGTTTGACGGAAAACAACAAAATATGTCCTCCTTACTTTCACAACCTGGTGAAAACCTTGACAAAGTCTGAAAGAATTCTCGAGCAGGTTTTGGGTTTTCACTGATCTGCTTGCGAATTCTCCCAAACGTTAGCATCGGTTTTCACCAAGCTGTGAAGGCACGGAGAATATGTTTTATTTTTTAAATGGGTATAGATATGTGTTTTTGAGTTTAATCACTTGCTTCTTTTTTTTTTTATCTTCAGACTGCAGACGTAAAAAGAGGCCTTGTTGAACTTTTGGTGTGGGTTTGATCAGTTCTGTCCATGACAGTGATCATACTATACATGCGAACAGTCAGCCAAACATATTTGATTCTTCTGCAAAAAAGATAAATAAAATAGAATATTAGAACAGACTGCAAACTTGGCAAAAGAAAGTTTACCATAGATTTAAAAAAAATTCCGTGTGTGTATCTGTTATTTTCTGACATATTAACTACTTAAATTGCAAAGAGAGAAATGATCAATCTTACATAGTTAGTAAATATACTTGTGCGAACTTGAAATGGCGATTACAAACTTTTTAAATTTTTGAGTGTAAAAGTAATCATCTATTAGCAACGAAGCGAGAGAATAAATATGCTTTTACATTATAAATGGTTGATGTACGCGACTTTATCATTTGTGAAGACAATATTTTTTGACTGCTAATTTCTGAGTTTTGGGCTCCCACTGAGAACGAATTGGTTATTTAGAGCCTTCCTTACAAGTTTTTAGGAGGAACTGAATATCCTTCCACCTCTTCTGGACTGTTCCTCAATACAACAGTGATATTCTTTTCACTTTGAAACAAGGTACACTTTTTCTTCAAATAATGACTTTTTTAAGAATAAAGTATAGGTGAACAATTCAGTAAAGTATATCAGATACAAAGTGTGTTTATTACATTTTACCATTCTTGTTTTGAAATTGAAAACAAATGGATGGCATAATGACAGCAAACATACTTTCAAAATGTTAAAAAAAACCCCAGCTATTACAAATTGCAACAAATAATCGTATTACAAATTGCGATTTGATGCCATTACAAATTGGAAAATCACGGCAGCAACTAGATATTTCAAATTTCAACTACCCTTACGCTTTATAAATATGCTACTGGTATGGTTGCTGTTACCAATAGCGATATGATTCCATTACGAATTGGAAAATAGCGGGGGCAACTATTACGAAAATTATTATTACGAATTACGAGAACCAATTAAAAAATGCGACTGGGTGCAATTATGAATTGCGACTTGATGCCATTACAAATTGGAAAGTCAAGATTAGGTAGCGCGTTTTATGTTAATATTTGAATGAACAGGGAGAAAGTTCTCCTTCGAGATCTGTGAGATGGTGGAGAACCTTTGGCCATCTGTTAGAAGGTTGGTTAGCCTTAACGCAAAGATAACCGCCATGACAGTAAAATAGTTTTGAACAGAGTTAACAGTGGGTTTAGAATGAAACCATAATTTAAATTTATAGTTATGAGGTTTATCCATTGTTGTGGCCACAATGTTGACACCCAAGCTAAATAACTTGGTACGGTTTGTTTAAACAACATTACACTAGTATTAATATTAGTGCAGAAAAAATCTCCCATTTTGGGGTTGAAAATTATTAATGGAATAAATTACCTTTGAGTGACTTCATGTCTCACGAATAAAATGCGGTAGATTCTCAAAAACGTGCGTTTGAGTTATTTATCATAGGGTGACATCAACCCTCAAAAATGTGCCATGTACGTCATCTCTCATGAAGAAAACTAAGGACTCTTGTGGAAGATTCAGACCGTGCAATTTTCTTTTTTGCGCGCGCACGCAAACAAATGAGTAACTGAAAACCGCAGCTCATCATTTGCGTTTTAACTAAACTTATTTTAGCAAGTTTTGAATGGAGCTATGAACCAATATAGAAAGATAAGTGAAAAGCCAATTACTAAATAATTAAGCTAAAACCTTAATGAAAATTGATATTTGGTTGAGAAATGTTTGAGCTTGCTACACTATAAAAGGCGTAACATTTGTTTGACTCAGTTTGAAAAGAATTGCATTTTAAGATTTCTGAGAAACAACAAGAAATTGAATCAAGAATCTAGCGGCATGGTGATTAGCAGTCGTGCATTTAAAAGTAAAACCAAAAAAACTTCGTGTTCAAAAACTTTTCAGTTTAAAATACGTGTTTATAATTATAACGATCCATTTTTGTTAGTCTAGTTGATAATTGAATTTGAAATCCTTGTGTCACTAATGACTAAGAATATTTATGAGAAATGCTTTAGATATTACATTTAAAGTAAAGTTTTATCACAAATTTTCTGGTTTACAAAACATTAAAATTATCTTTTTTATAGTTTACAACTTCTATAAAATCGGTATCATTGAAAAGAAATATCGACATTGGATAAAGGTTCAAATAAGACGCACACATCAATTCAACAATTTTTTTCATTTTGAATGTTTGTCAAATATATTTTTAATAAAAAAAAGATAACGATCTTTCAAAAAACATGACAAGTAACTGATATTCTCTGAAATATGCAAGCTTCAAACTATTGTTACATTGAATTCGATATTTTTTTATCTTTCTTATCAATGAATTCAACAACAAAACCAGATTATAGTCCTGATGATACTTAAAAATAAGGAGTTTTGGATTGTTCAAGAATAGAAAACGTGTCTTGGTTAAATTAAAATGTAGATAAACGTAAGGCTATTTATATACATGCTTACATTCTTAAGGTTTTAAAATGCGATAGATTATTGAACGCCCACCAAAGCCACCTGTGTGCATGTATGAAATTAATTTTCTACATTTGTGCACTTATCCTTGTTCAGAGTGGACTAGTACTGCAGAAACTCAAGGTAGTTACCAACACATGAACAATTTTAAACTATATAATTCTAATGTAAAAGTAAATTTTTTTTATTTATACTTTTCTACAGCCGACTGAAACTTTAGTGGCAGTTATGTTTCGTAGAGCACTCTACGACAAACTATGTTTTGAAATGCGTATATGTTGTTTCTGATGTCTTTTAGACTGACTGTTTTAAAATCTGCTTTGCTCACTCTTTCGAGTTTGAGGACTCAAGTATATTTAGAAATAATATACTTATGGCACTGTCGTGTCAGGGTGAGATTTATTTATTTCCATATGAGCGGTAAATTCATTTCAGTTTTCAAACGACGTCTGACTGAGTCTAATTCCCTCAAGGCAATTCGTCAAGAGAGGAAGAGGACTGTCTAGATATATTGACTGGATAAATGAATATATTTATATCATTTTTGTCAATTCATTGTTTGGTTTTGTGTAATACTACTACAACGACAACAAAAACAACAATATTGATTTATTGGCACTTTGAAAACATTTTGTTTACATCGATCAGTGGGTATCCAGTAAATGCATATGAAAGGTAGCTATTCCTTATGTATTCTAAAGTATAATCTAATACTGACAATTTTATAAAAAGGTAATACAAAGTTCACTTTGTTCCCTTCTTTTTCATTTGTTCTCGTTTTTATAATATTTTAATGTTTTCTAATTTAAAATGACTTATCATTTACTTTTGAATTTAAATTTAGTAGTCCTCGAAGTCCTCGAAGATGTTTTTGCCGACATGCTCGATGTTTATATCTGATTTTCTTGCATTAAAAGTTATCACATTTCATATTTAATAATTAATATTATGCTCACAGTATTCGACAGATAAATTATCTGCTTCTTTTCATTCTCGCACAATATTTTTTTCAATGTTATCTGCAGTCATTCGTATGTTAAGAATTTTTCTCAATTGATCAAAGCAGGAGTTCAAATGCATTTCTATCTCTCATTGATAAGCAGTATAAAAGAAATTTGAAAACTAGTTTAATTCTAAATGAAAATCAACAGATCATTGCTGCCTATAATCTGAGTTTTCTTCTAAACTCAATTCATCTTTTCTTTTCAATATAGAACAAAGAAAAGAGTTGTTGAATAATAATGGAGATCAGTAAGACGGCTTTGCTTCTTTTCGTGTGTCTAGCTACTGGCATCCACAACGCGAAGCCTGTTCTGTATCCTTCAATTGCGTGGTGTGCTGATAATCCAATGTAGGTTTTAAATATTTGATAATTTAAACGTCATCTTTTATACTTTATAAAATAACTTGAAAATATCAATTAAGTAAGAAAGAGTTAATATCTTAAAGCGTGGCGATTTACAGTTTATGTTACCAAAAATAAAATTTTAGCCGGTAAAAGGCTGGCGTCAAAATTTGCCTTTAGCATGCACAAATGTTGAAGATGTTACTAAAACGAGGAATGGGGAATGTGGAATGTGGAATGGGGAATGCGGAACGGGGAATGTGCAGTGGGGAATGGGGAATGGGCAATAAGCAATGGGCAATAGGGAATAGGAAAGAAATGGAGAATGGGGAAAGAGGAATGGGGAATGGGACATTGAAAAATGGGAAATAGTTGTCAGCGTTATAACCACAGAAAAGTTGAAGTGCTCGCATTGTCGTAGCCTGCGTACAACAGGTATCAAACTTATACTTTTTAGTACAGTTTGTGATTTAAACTGTTGATTGGAGATTCAAACAGCTGCTGCTAGCATGGATATGGTAAGTGATTTTTGATTGGTGCTTCTAGTCGAGGTTGTTTATGTGGTTCTAAGACGATGTCTGGTTCTCAGGCTTGAATATAAAACAGTAAACGGTAAATTTGATACAGCTGATTGAGGAATCTAACAGTTTGGAGCATGTCACTAATTAGGCCCCATCCACACCGGCATCTGGCATCCACACCGGCATCTGCCGGATAAATTTCAAAACACAAAAATATTTTTACGGATATGCCTTCAGTCCACACGTATCCGCATCAACCCCCCACACAAACCGTAAACTTTTGAAAACACCTCCCAGAGTAGAATTTTTAATTTTGAAAACGCATCAATATCGTTTCCGTGTGAACGGTAAAAACATAAAAATTTAAAAACGCTGATGTAGTAACTATAAACCAGTCTACCACGAATTTAGCGCGCCAGGTGTAATTTTTTTTTTACCAATATGGCGGAAACAGAAAACGTCGTTGCTATATTGATATGTCCTATTTCAAGCATTGTAGATGCATTCAGTTGAATATTGCAATGCTTATTTCTCACGCCGACTAAGTGAAAAAGCGGTTGAGCGTCATCATTCGCCTTTCTTTGCCAGCAACAAAAACGCTTATACCAAAAGCGTGGAAGAAAAGCGAAGATTTTGCATTGGGTTCGACCTGGTAGACTGAAAGCGCTCGGTGGGATAGTTTTGTTGGCGAAGAAGTAGTCCCAAAAGAATTGAGAGATCGTTGATTATCAGCGTTTTTAATTTTATACGGATACGATTTGAAAACGAGTACTGCGCGGGTGGTCCTGGAGTATACCCCTCAGGAAAAAATATTTGCCGAAAACCAGTGTCTTGAAGCGCCATTTCCAGAATTGTAATCCAGAATTTTTAAAATTTGACCGTAGTTCGAGCCACATTCGCCAGGGGTCTGGATCCGCCCCCAGTCCATGGTGGCAAACATTGATAGCAGTTTAGAACTGTTTTTTTTTAAATGGTACAAACAGACGATGTCAACCAATTAGAAGACTCATCGAGACAAACCTTTTATTTCATGTCGTTTTCAGGTTTACCAAAGCAACACACCATGTACAACAAGTTAAACTCTTCTCGAAAATTAGCGTGGTCTGTCCAAACCCTGTTGCTATCACGACGGAACTTAATCAGAATCCATCGTTAAATCACTTGTACGAGAATATGTGGATTGTTGACAAACAGTCATTTGACAGCTGTGTTGTGAATGAAACCATCCAAAGAAATCGACTTCTCCTAAACTGCAACAAACCGTCTGGTCTGAAGTATTATAGCTTCGTATTCCATATGGTTTCTCCTCAAACGTTCTTGGTTGAATATGAGGCGGGAAAATCGTATTACATCATTTGTGAGTGTGTATCGCTAATGTTTTTTCTTCAAATTCCTTTTTACATCCGAATTAGTCTTTTAAAAAATTAATTTATTAATTGAACCATTTTGGTCGGCAGATATGCAGTTTCAAAAATATCCGGATTCGCGTGGAGGGGTCTAACTCTTCTTTAACAAGTACCTTTAAGATTTTGTTTTTGCTCATGTGCGGGGAAAAAATGTCAAGTTTCTCTTAAGGTTCGTTAGTAGTATGTTAAATTTAAAAAGAAAACTTGTGACAGAAAAAAACAAATTTTTTTCTTACTCACGAGCAACTAAAATTGCCATGCAAAACCTCTCAGAGAAAACTGATTAGTTCGTGAATGGCTTTAATGGCTTTCCGGCACAGAAAGTGAAAACTCCTTGGTCCCTACACAGATAGCCCATCTTTGAACGCCAACCCAACCTCGTTCCTAGGGTTTCTCTGTTTTGCCGCCCAAGCCAAGGGAGAAGCCCTGGGAACAAGGTTGTCGCCAACCGAATTTAAAGCAAATGTATGGACTTTTTAAACGCTTTGTTTGAAACTTGTACTATCACTTTACGCTGAAGAAGACTGTGGATACAGTCGAAACTTTGGGATTTTTTTTAAACATTTTAATCAGAGCAACAATTAAATAATTTTATCAAATGTACGGGAAATTTGAATTTTGTAAATTGCTGCTCCGAAATGTAATTAAATCGTTCGTTCAACATTCTGTCCTTTAGAAATCATTATTTTTTACATTCATATTGATTGCTTTTGTGGAAATTGAAGTGCTTCTGAGGTGCAGCGAGAATAAGAAAATCAGGAGTAAGAACAATGACAAGGTGGGAGACACGGAGAACAACCCAGTCACACAACATACCCCTTGTAAATGCCAGAAATCGCTTTTTTTTCGACACTTTGAATGATAATTTTGTTAGGAAGATAATTCTTATCTGCGTCAAACAAGGAATAACTTGTAAATCATTTTTAAAAATGTATCGGTTTGTTTCACAATTGAGTCACTTGATGGTATAAGACGAGGCTTTAAATGTTTATTGTCAAAATAATGCCTTTAGATTCTTCTAGTTCTAGCGATATTAACCAGAATTCCGGGCCAGAATCCCGAGCCAGAGTCGAAACCTCAATAATGACCTACAACAAAAGACAAAAGAAGAAAAATTAGGGTTTTCATGAATTCATGGCTTGTTTTCGTCTTTCAGCCACTTCTGACGGAAGTGAGAGTTCACTGACGAGAACAAGCGGAGGTCACTGCCAATCTCATAACATGAAGATGGAGTTTTACATCTGCAAAAGCAATGAAAGTAAGTTTTAATTTGCTCTTCAAGACCTTGCGATAAACTAAAGGGTTCTTGAACTTAGCTGATTGAAACTAATTTGAAAATTTATGTCTCCATGATTTCAAAGTTATCCATTATCAGTGTTCTGTACTTTAACTCAGAGCACTCAGCAGTCGAACCAATCAAAACTATTGCATTTTCGAGCATGAGTACTATGTCAAAATTGTAAATAATATCCTTTTGCTAAATATGTTTTGTTTGCAACTGGGTTTTAGCATTACAGTTAAAACTCTTATATAAATAAAAAGTTATTGTTTCTCCAGTTAAAAGTTTTTAAAATATATTTTAAAATGTCCCGACGTTTCGGATCTTCAGGGGAAGTGATCTGGAAATGATTATGCGAGGTATATATAGCTTTAAATTAGTTCACATTTGAATTACTGTAATGATATCCTTTTGTTTTCTTAATTATTATGAGCTCTGAAAAAAGGTGGTAGCATCTCAGTCTTAGTTCGTGTTTTGTCAATCATGGAAGAAATATTACCCATACTCGCAAGGGCAAATGTAATTTATGCTGAGATCCTGTTGTTATTATCTAATCAAACTGCAGGCAAAACGGTTCTCGGTAATTGTAAACTAAGATGCAAGCTACCGATTCAATGTTTTTCGCTCAATAATTTGATTATGTTTTCCAATGTGTCTACCACCCAAAAAGCGTATTAACAAAGTGTTTTATTGGCACCAAGTTTTAAGAGATATTATGTCCAGAATCGACCGCAGTAACGAAAAACACGATAACAACATAATCTTGAAACTTAAATAATAATGGTTAAATAAATAATAATCTTAAAATTTTGGAGATTTCGGAGTTTTCGGGGTTTTTGTGGTGGCGTTTGTAAATTTCGTGGATTTCGGAGTTTTCGTTGCTGCGGTCGATTCTGGACATAAGTGAGTTTTAAGTTCTCTTCTTAGTTTAAACTGCGTTTATTTTCGGCATACTGAGATACTGGCATCAAACTAATGATAGAAGATCTTGCTTTCTTAACTCATGCTGCAACGTTTGGGTAAAATTGGTTTATTTAGTACTTAGTGATGCAGTTATGTGATCATTACGTCCCATTCAACTCTAATTTTGTTCAAGTAAATAGAGGTTATTACACGATGATGCGAACATATGAAGTTTATCTTCGAGTGGATAGTTTATCTTTGATAGGAGTGTTTCAAAACTTAAAAAAAAATAGACTAGAAAAACAAAGGAATAACGTAAGCGATATCTTCAATAGTGAGGATATGGAAAATATCTCACTCGTATCCCGGATGTAGTT
>ERZ1740055.224-NODE-224-length-13063-cov-12.342558_pt1 | contig 13063 bp, 5 predicted proteins | sample MGYA00581747_ERZ1740055 | MGnify/ENA primary metagenome ERZ1740055 (study PRJEB43018, sample SAMN04849739) | marine metagenome | isolation source: floating plastic debris | place: Pacific Ocean | collected 2008-08-28 | study: EMG produced TPA metagenomics assembly...
ATATATATATGTGTGTGTGTGTGTGTGTGTGCGTGTGTCATATTTTATTATTTAAACTTAGCCGTTGTTACTGTTTGTTTTATATGTACTTTAATTGATTCATAGTAGAAATCTAGTCACTATGTATTGCAAATACTGCAATCGATTGTCTACTGTACTCGCTATCTATATCAGGTGATATATAGTGTCTACAGGATGTAAAAGTAATTCAGATGTATCAGAAGAGGAATTAAATGCTCTTATTCAAAAAGAAATCCAAGAGAAGACTTAATAACAAGAAAATATTGTTTAAAAAGTTTCAAAGGTAAGAAAAAAAGTGAACTTGAAGTATCAACTTGACAGTTTCACTTGATGGATAATCGCTGGTGTATCACCAGCATTGGTTGTTTGAAATAAATTCAATAATTGTTTATCAAAAAAGTATTGTTGTTCTTTTGTTTCTTTTTGATAATAAAAACAATTAGAACACTTACTCTCATTTCTATTACCATTTGATAGAAATTGTGAGCTTGTATTCTAATTGTTAAATACTTGCCAGCTTTGCTAAGTTTCTCATTTTTTTTGCAGGAAATAACTACACAGAGAAATGTGATGTGTATAGGTTTGTTGTTTGATTGTCCATCTTCTTTTTCTAATTCCTTTAAGTTTTTATATGCCCTGTTCATAGATGCTAACCCCAACACTTTAGAAAGTGGGAAACATTTTTATGAGTCAACTTTTATTTAAGTTGTTTTGGTTGACTCACAATTATCAGTTCTCATAATTGTTTCAGTTTGACAGTGCAGCAGGATCTTTAACAATCCATGACAGGATACGAGGATGACGGCTGACAGTTTGTGCACTATAAAAAAATAAATCACCTAAAACAGTCAATCTGTTAGATGTTTGATCTTTGTTTTGCAAGGGTGAAGTATTAACCCTTTAGAGTTTTCTAATAATATTATGACCCTCAATAGTGTTGTAAGTCCTCAAGTATTAAATAAGTATTCAATATTAGTGGACGTAAAAAGTGGGAGATTTATTGTAAGTACCAAAGCTGGGGAGTAGGAGATAAGGCAAAAAAGTGTAAGTCTCCCACCAAAAGCGGGAGAGTTGGCATCTATGCCTGTTACTTTATCTGAGTTAAAAGGCATGAGGTTTTGGTCCTGGGATTGCCAAGTGATCCTAAACTGTCCAATAATCTTGTTTTTACTAAAAATTAATATTATTTTTCCTTATATTATTTTGCACCACATCACGGGTGGTTCATTCCAAGTGATTTTTATTTTTATTTTCCAAGTTAAAATTTTTGCTTTCTGCCATTGTATCATCAGTGTGATATGTAATGGTTATAGTCCCAGATCTCCACTTAAATTTATCAAGAGTGGAGACTGGAGTTACAATCATAACACATCACATTGAAGATTGCTGAACTTACTGCAGGAAATTCAAACTTTGAAAATGAGCATTAAAACTCGGTTCAGATGAGCTGTGTACCGAGAATAAACAAATACGAGCTTCCGGATATGGACCAATGCAATATAATATTTTAGATTAATATGTTGGACAGTGGAGAATACATTTATCGTGAAGATGAAACTGTGTTTTCCTGTTCGAACTTAAAATTACTGTAGGAGAAAAAGCTTTCACTTCAATATTTAAAACATATTCATAAAATAAATATTAAACTAATCTAGGCAATTTGATGTAAATTTTACAAATGTATACCAACAAATAATGATAGCAATAAATGAAACTAAAAATGGATAAAATTAAAATGAAGTATAATTGATACAAAACTGCGTATGTACTTTAAAGGTGGTACAGTCTAACCATGATTATTCAGACTCGCTGGGACTAGACAAAATAGTCCAGATAATTAAGGGTCCGGATAATCGAAAATATGAATATTAATAAGGAACAAAACTGATTAAATCAAGAAAGCAACATTTATTTATGAAAAAAAACACTTTTACAAATCGTTTGGAAAACAATATGGTCTACATCTTCATTATCCATTGTGAAAAATGTTTTTACATTGGCCTAAAATGTTGAAGTCAGTTTGTATCAAAGTAGAACCTTGCGTGGCGTCATGGGCAACTTTCAGCGATTTTCGCTTTAGTCGGGTTCAAGTACTGCTGTTGCTCTTTGACAGCAAAACAAACTCGCTTTTCACTGCACTTTTTAATGTTGTAGATTTAAAAAGAATATGGTTACGGATCTTAATCATTACTACATTAATATTCATTACAAATTGTGACTAGAAAAAAAGTCTGGATAATCTAGAAATCCGTATAATCGTGGTACGGATAATCGAGGTTCAAACGTAAATGCTTATTTAATCTTAATTCCTTTGCAATGTTGAGTTGCTATTTTGTTTATTTTTTCTGTGCTAAGATAAAAAAAATTACCAATAAAAGGATTTTATAAGAACAAGTTCCATTATTGTTTTGTGTATTACAGGTTTTAACGTTAGAGTGTTTTCAAGTAATTCTTAATGCTATATCGTTTGCATTTTTTGAAGGGTCGCTTAATGAATAAGGAATTTTATTCCATAATTTCATGCCCATGAAAAAGAAATTTCACCCTATCATTACTTCATTTTCAGTAAAATATCAGGGCTCGAAATTGCGACCGATACGGTCGCCAATGCGACTAAAACTTTGAATTTGGCGACTATGTTCCTTTGATATATGAAAACTTAAAGGTGAGAAACAATTTCCAAAGTCTCGTTTCTACGTTTCTGGAAAAGGAAATGCAAATTATTTCCACATTATTTTAATATTTCTTGTATTATCTGGCGACTGCATTTTTGCATTTGGCGACCTTTTTTCTTTGATAATCGCCAAAAGGCGACTTGAATTTTTTTTAAATTTCGAGCCCTGAATATTGTTTTTTTGTTGTTTGTCTGAATAACAGCTTTGGTATCATTTTATGGGAGATGATCAGTCGACGTAAGCCATTTGAAGATTTGGCTAATTCAACTGCTTTTAGGATCATGTGGGCAGTTCATCAAGGTACAAATTTCTCATACTAAGTAATAAACAGCAAGAAACTGGCCATGTTTTCCCCCCCAAAAAAAATTGTGTTTTACTTCATTGATTTTACATGTACATATAACTTGCACTATATTTAACGTGTTTTATGATGGGTAAGTCTTTTCCAAATTGTAGACTTTACACCAGCTAAATATTCAATAAGGATAATTTGCTTTAGGGTTTGTCAGAAGAAAGATCTTTGGGAATTTTTATTAAATGAACTGCTTGGTTTCTCTTTTGCTTTCCTGTCAGTCGTAAAAATTACTTATAGTCTAACACCAGCACTCACTAAAAACATTGAAAATCCGTACTCCAATTCACGTGTTATTTTCATGAGGTAACTTTACCATTTTATTCTTGTATATAACACTCTTTTTGTAACTTTCTGGATTTCTGCAAATTAATAGAGCCTCCGAAATAGAGAACCTTGTCGATTTTGGTCAATTTTTAAATGTGCTTAACTTTGCTTGGCACATGGATTTCAAAAACATTTTTGTACTTAGGCCGGCATAGTTTCTTCGAGGCTTGATTGCTGAAGTTAAAAATTAATTAAGTAAAGTGGAAGAGAAAAAAAAACATAGATTTCCAAAGTATTTAAAAATTCTTTAACCAGTTACATCCATTCTTTTGACCACCCATGTGCTACATAAATCATGCAGTTAGACAACGAATGATATTCGAGGTATGGATAATCAAGGTATGGATAATTGAGGATGCACTATATTGGCTTGTGGGAAGACCTGATTGGGGCTGAAAATTGCACAAATCTTTTGGGCTTTGTAGGAAAGCAAAGGAGAAATCAAAGCAGTTCATATTGATATAAAACGTATTTGATAATAGTTCCCCAAGAACATTCATCTGAAAAAGATTGAAGATTTTCGATTTTACAGAATGTAATGACACAGATCATCAATGACATGATCAATTGATTTTAGTGTTTTTTTCCCTTTAGATGATGATGGTAATGATGATGATGATAATGATAATGATGGTGGTGAGGGTGATGATGATGACGATGACGATGATGATGACGATGACGATGATGATGATGATGACGATGACGATGATGATGAAGATGAACTCATTATTTGTGTGTTTTTCTAGGAACAAGACCACCCCTTATCAAGAATGTCCCTGAACCTCTGGAAGGGCTGATGACGAGGTTTGTTGGGCTGAACTTTTGTGTTTTTTTGCATGTTGATGGTACTTTGAAAATCGGTTGTCCTTCTTAGCAGAGGGTGTTTCTATTTTTCTCCTCAAAAAAGAAATAAAAGAAAACTACAGATCTGATGAAAGACTATCTAAACCTTTGAACAAATGTGATAGTATTGGAGCCTTCTTGCTAGAAGAAATTATCTAGATTATCTAAATTATATAATATCTAAACTGATAATAACAATATTAATTTTTATAATAACAAGTTGTTATATTGTAATCGGTGTGTAAGAAGTTGTGAATTATATTTCCGGGTATGTGTAAAGTAAAAGGTTTTGCAAAAGAGAAGCCTGAAAAATAATCTTGCAAAGAATTCAAATTTTTTATGTTAGCGATACCGGTGGAGCGCTCATACCAGTTGAGTTATGAAACCAGGCCTGTTAAGGGGCAGGTGGTTTTTAGTGGGACTATCACAGCCATTCAAAGGTGTAACGTGATTACTGTGGTAGAGTTGTATTGCGATCCAAACAATGACGTTATGACATGAATGAGCGTCGTGGTTATGATTATTGAGACTGAGTTTTTTACCCCAGTGGAAACAATGAGGTTATAAATGATCGTCGTGGTTATAATTATCGAGACTGAGTTTGTATTCCATGTAAACAATAACTTTATGAATGATTATCGCGGTTATGGTTATTGAGACTGAGTTGCACTGCGGTGTAAACAATGACTTTATGAATAATCGTTGTGGTTATGTACGCAATTTACTTTAACTGCGAAAGATAACTCTGAAAACAAAAAATTTTGTCCTCAGCGGGAATTGTACCTTTAATCTACCACAGCTTCATATACAGGCCTGTCAATAAAAGGCGTGCGATCGCACGCGCACGTCTATTCACACGCCTAATGAAAGCCAGACGTGTGATCCATTGCACGCCTAAAATATATAGTTTATCGCTGTTGGTATTTCTTAGGGCTCGATTTTAAAGAAATTTCTTGTGGTACATGGGCCAACCAAGAATTATTTTTTAGTCGTCCCTCAAAAGTTTAGGGCGTCGTAAAAAATGAGCTCTATCATGTTAAGAAAAACCCATTTAAATGTACCAAAAATAATTATTTTTGCTGAAAGCAGTCTAGACAGTTTGTCTCCGTGGTAAAAAAGCAGACGAAATCTACAAGCACCTGCGATGTTGTGTTTTTAGTCACTTAAGTCACCGCACGCCATCGCACGCCTCGGTCAACCAAGGCGAGCGAATGATTGCACGCCTACTAGTTTTGTCACTGACAGGCCTGCTTATATATTGTGTGTATACGATATGATCAGTGATAATGATAGTGAGCCAAGCGAAATGAATCCATATAAAAAACCTAATGGTACCTTAAAGATGGCATTTCCATTTCTCGTTTGTCTGCACCATGACATGGAAGGGTACTAAACTCTTCCAGGACAGGACACTAATCCATCGTAGGATAGCTCCCTTCTAAGGGCATGCTGATGGCCTTGGTGGGAAATGGGAAGAAGATCCTGCACGGAGCCTATTGTGTTTGGATTCCATTCCCAATCTCCAACCTCTTGTTGCGCTGTCAAATTCAGTCAAATATAAACCAATCAGCGAGCGCAGGAAGTAAAAGTTTCCTGTGTGTCTTCTTTACTTTAAGTTCAAATAATTTGAAAGCTCATACAGATAAAGCTAAATCTGAAACACGAATAACCTTCTGTACCCATAGAATAAAAAAAACTTTGTCAAGTCTTGTTTCCATAAAATTTGAAGATGGCAGTTTACTACACGACATCGACAGATTCAAGATTTATTTCTTTACAAATAGTATCATAGGTTTTTTGTAGGACTACAACAAGCATATACATGATTAATTCAATGTCATTTTACTTTTGTAAGAAAGAAGGATTGACAACCCAATAAATTTACCTTTTGCCTGTCCACATCTTGATAATAGTAGCTTCATTGACAACAACTGCAGACAAAGAAAGATGGAGCTCGAGCTTACATCGTACCCAGAAACTTGTCTTCTAACACTATTTTCACTGTTCTCGTGCACAGGTAGCCCAGTTAACGCCATCACGTGTTTGTTATACATAACTCGCCGGAGTAATGACGGCAATTCCAACTGCCAGAGAAAAAACTGAAACAGTGATGGTAATAATTACAATAACAATAGTGGTAGTAGTAATAATAGATTAATTAACCTGTTGTAATTTACAGTTGCTGGGCGCACGAACCTCTTACAAGACCATCATTTTGCAAAATTGTCAAGTTCCTATCTCATCTCATGCAGGCAAGTTTTTTTTTTTTTAATCATCCCCACACAAAATTGTGATAATTAGATTTTGAAATATATTTTGTTTCTTACTATATTTTTTTCTTTTTCTTTTTTTTTTTCTTGGGTTGTTGTTGTGTCCTTTGGGGGCTTTTTGCCCCAGCTTTTATGGTGGTGTTGTTGATAACTTTTTTAAAGTGTCACTGATAGTTGATAAATATTTAACAGTTACATCCGTGAATGAAATTGTATGTGTTTTTATCCTTACAACAGTAGTAAAATGCCTTATTGTTTTTGTAGATGTTATTGTCTAATCACTTTAAAGTTTTACTGATTGAAAATAATTCCATTGAGCAAGGTCCATTTTAAACTGATTTTTAACTAGTTTCTCTAGCAGGACTAAAAGATCAGTTAAAAAGTGTTCTAAATGTTTAATATTTTTTCTGAAAACTTTTTGCAGACGCTCCTCTGCTATTTTGAGAATGAGAACCATTTGATCATGAAGTGTACTCTACTTACAACAGTCTCCTGTTGTTGTGTTCAACGACACTAAAATATCCGTTTTCTATCAAAAAATTTTTTTTTGTTCTTTTGAGTGAAAATGTCTTGACTCGTAAGAAAGACTAGTTAACGTCCAAAACGTCAGTGTTTTGCTTTCTTTCGACGGTGTCTAACTTAAAGTAATATTTTCTACAACTGTTTCTTTAGAATACTTTTCATCTTCACTCCGCCCGAAGGACTAACGTCCGAAACATTGTGTTTTGCTTTCTTCTTTGACGGTGTCTAACTTAACATAATATTTTCTACAACTGTTGCTTTAGAATACGTTTCATCTTCACTCCGACAAAGGACTAACATCCGAAACGTCAGTGTTTTGCCGCCTCCTCTGACGGTGTCTAACTTAGAATAATATTTTCTACAGCTGTTTTTTTTTAGCAACACTGACGCAGCTTTTATTCATTACTAAATAAAGTTAATTCAAAACATCTTGTCTTTGCTAAAATTATAAGTCAACGTTTTGGCGTCTCCATGACACCATTGTCAAGACAAGACTAAGTGAAATAATTAAGGCAATGCTATAAAGTTCAAGTCTCTAGAAAACTCAAGCCAGCACTTAATGTACAAAGCGACTCCATTCGTGCAAAAGGGTTTATTTGTCATTTGAACCATTTTTTGATATGCAAATCTAGAGACTTGAACATTATAGCATTGCATCAATTATTTCACTTAGGTTTGTCTTGACAGTGGTGTCATGGAGACGCCGAAATGTCAACTTATAATTTTAGCATTTACTACACTTTGCTTAAGCAAAGCTTTAGTTATCAAATCTTATGTCTTTAAATAGTTATATAAGGAAATTTATTTTCTTGTTTTTATGTTATATAAAATAAGCAACAACAACAAAATGTGAGTGAAAACAACCTTTGTTGACCTTAAATCATTCCTTACCATAAAATTATTTTACGGTGAACAGTATTCTGGATGTTTTGGGTACTGTTGGGGATCACTTCAAGATTTGTGCGAAAACTCTCAGAAAAACCCTTAATTTTTCCTGGGGTGGGTTTTAGCTACTATTTTGTTATCGGGTGAGGATAAATTAGTCAATCAGAATGTAAGATTCGCAAAACTGCACCAGTAATTTGAATATATTAAACAAGTTTAGAAATAATTGTTTTACTGAATATAATCCACAAGATATACAATACTATGAGTCAAAATATATTTCTTGAGGCATTTTTTAAAGATATTTATTAGCGTTTGGCGTCTAAAGTTGCTTTTTTGTACTGTGAATATTTAAAACTATAGAAATTCTTATCGTTTTGGTCGCCATAAAACAGTTTCATTCCATATTTTGTCGTACATTTGGTGTTGTTTAGAACGGAATCCTCGAAAAGTTTATTTGTTTCAGAGTCTGAAAGCTCCAAAAATCTTGTGTTTTCCGCCAATGCTTGGAAAGTTTTGGCCGTGAAAAAATTTAAAAGCACGGCCCTGGTTTTGAGTTTAACGACTGCTTTCCACATTTGATCAAATTAATGGAAATGAGCTATTATACAGTGATTAGGCGAACCAGTTAAGCTGCTTTGTTTTTAACTCATCAAGGTAGGTTTCTTGTGTTGACGCTAGTTAAGCTGGTATTGGCAAAATACACATAGAGTTTTTCTTTTAATGATTACTTTATTGTTTTGGTTTTTCAACAGTTTTTCCCGGGGTCAGATACTTGTATTTACTACCCATCTCCTAAACAAACTCCTTCTGATGAGTCCTCAGAATGCGACACACAGGACAACACTCAGGGCAGCACAATCAGCGACACTGTTATTCAAAAAGGACAATATACGATTGACAGTGAGTCGGACGGCTTTGAATCGTCTGAACAGGAAGAAAATGAACCATCTACGCAGCCTACCCCACCCATTAAAGCAACAACAAAAGTAGAAGAAAGTCAAGTTGCTGCACCTTTGTCGCAGAGTCCAGTCACCATGGCAACTCCTCCAAAAACACCACCAGCTACTGTGCAACAAACGCCAAGCCCAAAGTCTGGAGAAGAAAATCAAGGATTCTTCCGTCAGATGTCCGATCATGGAACCCCATTGGCTAATCTAAAACTATCTATAATACCTGGGAGACCATTAAGCCCCAGACCTAGGACGCCGACCCCTGACAGGGTTGTGCCAACAGCATCACCTACTAACGCGGTGACTTCACCTACAACTAAGAGCCCACTGGCTGCTGGGACAGTGGATTTATTGAAAACATGTGGTACTACTCAGATCACAACTCATCAGCGATCTTCTGGCCCAGTTTCTATGGCACCATCTGTTGTGTCGACTACAGTATCGGAAATAACTCATAGTCAACCTTCTAGTGCTGATGCTATGTTATTGCAAAGAGTAACGCAGCCACCTGTTATTGTGAGTGCTTCATCACAATCTCGCATCATGGACTGCTGGTCTCTAAACTCCACCAGTATTGGGGGCTCTACAAACCCTGTATACAATCCTCCCCCCTCTGGAAAATATCAGTCTTTCACTACAGTGAGCCAGGCATCTTTCCATCCTGTAGGAACATCGAGCAGTTCTGCAGTAGCTTTACCTAAAATTAGACCAATTTTCCCATCAGACATGTGTCCTCTGAATCGAGTTCCAGGGTATTCATCGAGTAGTACTTTTGCACAGAATCTCCCTACTCAGTATCCGCCTATAGTGACCCCTTTACCTATTCGACCAGATGTTCCAGGGGGAACAAATGATGGACATCTTAACATGGACGAGTTAAGTAAAGCTTTAAGTCAAGATCTTGGAAAACCAGTGGAAAAATCCAAGCCCTACGAGCCTGGTGGTTTTTCGACCTCTCCTTACCCCTCAAAGTCTCCTGTGCCAGGGCGGCCACAAACTCCGGGTTCCAGCCACTCCAGTAAGAACAGTTCATGCACTAATAGTCCATTTTTAGAGCGGAGAGTGAGCGGTGGAAATCCTTCACCTTCAGGCCAAAAACGAAACCTTCCTGGACCACCACACAGATCTATTTCCAGCCCAGTTGTAGTAAAGAAGACCAGTTTTGATGAAAGCATTGGCCTGACAGAAAGACGCCACAATTCAGGTACTATTTTCCAGGAGTGAATAGAAGCTACTGTTTACCAGTTAACACTGGTTAAAGAATGGAGAAAAGAGTCACTTTACGTTTGAAAACAAATAGACTAAGAAGGAATAAAAAACTAATTTACGTTTCAAAACCAATAGACTATAAGAAGGAAAAAAGAGCCACTTTACATTTCAACACCAATACACTGATAAGAAGAGAAGAGTCACTTTATGTTTCAAAACCAACAACAACTTTATTATGCTCAAAAAAAGTAATTACAAATCGTATTTTGATATAAGTGGTTTATTTTTGCGGTTTAAGAGAGCACAGACATTTAGAAATAGCAAAAGTTAGTCTGGCCATTAGACTAATAAGGTGAATGAACCACTTTACGATTCAAAACCAATACACTGATAAGAAGAGAAGAATCAGCTTATTTGAAAACCAAACGTGGTTTCAGAATATCATTTTTGTAGTAATATGAAATTTCAGGTATTCTGTACAATTGCTTTAGTTTGCCCACCAGTGTCACTTAATTTAGTTAGAAACCCAGTGATCCAAAATTTGGTTCGAGTGATTTCCATTCTACTGAGTCGTAGTCTTAATAAGTTAGTTACACCTTAATTCTCTTAAACATTTGTTATTTTTGACCTTAGTGTTCATGTGTGAGGGTAATCACTAACACATTTTTGTTCTTGTTTTAGATACTACGGGTAAGGTGCCCAAGCCATATCAGCTGCTTGATCCATCATTACAGGTAGTACACCAAATCTCGCAGCATGTTATGTTAGGTTCACTGACTCAGCCCGAGGTCTGTGGAAAAAATATCGAGACCAAAGCATTGACAGTACAAAAATGACGGAGGTCTGATACTTTGTACGCAACATTAAATAAGAAATCAAAGAAATGATTTATTATATGGATAATGGTGTTTCACCGGAAACTGAAGCACTTGTATTTTTTATATTTTAACTCGTGATGATATGAAAAAGTTATGTACCAAATGTCCCCAGATGTGTGTGCGCTTCTTAAAAATTGTTTCCCGCCATTTTCTGCAAAAATATGGCTTTCTCTCAGGTTTTCATAGAGGTTTCAGACGATTTTGTGAAATTTTCAAAAGAAAATAAGAACATTTGTAGTTGTATCCAGTATTAAGGTTGTGTAACCTTTTATGCCGTTCTTATAAGGAATATAGCTATGTTTACATTGAAATGAAATTAAAATTAAACTTAGGTTTTATGTTAGTTTGCCTCAGTTGGTTTATATAGTAAAAAGAACTTTATGCGTTGGCTTGAAGATATGAGTTTTGTTTTCTCGTGTTAAAGTTTTCTCCACTCGAAAACAATATTCATATCTTCGAGCCACGTTTAATATCCTCTGTATATGATAGGTTTTAGATCTTATTTTAATTCCTCATATCTTGTATTGAGACAGCGCGCGAGTAAAATCATTTTGTAACATAATTAATTAGTTTGCTCTTCACCTTGTTTCTTCTCTTTCTGTCAGGAACTTGAGTGTAAAATAGTTGTCACCCGCTTTCTCTTTAGCTACGTAGTGACCATCTGCATCTCATCTCTTCTTTCGTTGCTGTTATTTTAATTGCTAATAGCGAGCATTGTTATTATCTTTAAATCTTATTGTATTCACCTTATGTTTATTGATGTGGTTATAATTGCAGCCGATAGCACCAAATAATAATTTACCAGAGTCGCTAGCAATTTACATGGAACATATAAAGGTGAGCTCACTTGAGGCGAGTTTTAAAATGTCACTAAACCTTGTTCGTTTTTGCGAGTGGATAATCTACGAGCATTGAAATGAATGGATGTGGGTAAAAAAAGTGTCACAATAGAAAGTCATCCCGTCCAATCATATCACTGCACATCTAATCGATAAAAGATTGCTGAGAAATATTTAGACAATTCTTAGTTGTTCATGATTTTAGCCAATCATGTTTGTCGTAACAAAAAGCTGTCCGGCAACGTTTATGGTTACGAATGGCGTTATTATAATTTGGGAATGACGTCGTTTGCGGTTATTACCAGTCCCTTTCGGGACGCGGCCACGAACCAAGATTGAGGAAATGTAGCAACTTTCAAAATCGTTTTCACAGAAGTGCTTCAAAGTCTAAAAATTTTCATTTTTTTCATTTAGATAAAAAGTAGAACCCTTTAGTAATACTAAATTTCCTGGTTCCTGTTACGTTTTTTTGAGTTTGGAAACGTGCAAATAAGACAGTTTTGGGACAGCTGTCGTTTTTGACCGAGCATTCATTCCATTATGAAGTCCTGGTGTGATGACGTAGAAGAAAGTACTTGTGCAGCTTCCGGTTGAATATTAACACTGTCAGTATAACAATTTCTTCGTTTGCGGTTTAAAATACAGCGAAAAACAGAGAAATTCAGTTTTAAATACTTTGCTTGTCACGTTTTTTCTAGTAAAACACTAATGACAGCGAAAGACATCTTACTGCTGCTACGTCACAGGTACCAGCCCCCGGTCGCTCGGTCAAAACTTAAATTCCTAACTTTTTTTTGATAAAAAAAAAAGCATATTTAGATGCGGAAATTTTCTTTGGTTTTTCGAATTCTGAGTTGATGAATGACAATACGTTTAGTCTAAAAGATAAAAAAAAGCGATATAGGGACTTTGAACAATTAAAACGGGAACAATGACAATAGTTGTGAAAGCAATTATTTCTCGGGTTAGATATTTGACTATTTTTTTGTAATATGACTTTGTAACGAGTCCACGAGATTTGCGGTTAGGAAAAGATTAAAGATATATATATTTTAATTAACTTTAAAAGTAAACGTTTCCCGGCGTATTAGTGAAGACACCGGTAGTAAGCAGATCAACTCAGTAGCAGTAATGGTAGATATAGTAGAAGTGGTAGTAGTAGTAGTAGTAATAGTAGTAGTAGAACGAGCTCTATTGGCATGACGCAAACATTTTACATATTGCCAAAGCATTTTTTACACAAGTTGTAACAAAACTACGTAGTATACAGTATTAAAACGAGTTAATCT
>ERZ1740055.225-NODE-225-length-13062-cov-8.561390_pt1 | contig 13062 bp, 7 predicted proteins | sample MGYA00581747_ERZ1740055 | MGnify/ENA primary metagenome ERZ1740055 (study PRJEB43018, sample SAMN04849739) | marine metagenome | isolation source: floating plastic debris | place: Pacific Ocean | collected 2008-08-28 | study: EMG produced TPA metagenomics assembly...
CCTAGACATTAGCAATAGCTAAAATTAGGGAAATTTTATTTAAGCATTTAAGCATAGTCCGATGCCGTTTTGACGTGTAGCTTGGAATTAATCAAACCTTCCGGATGCTTCAACTGAGAACATTAGTCTTCACAAATTTCTCGATTAAGGTGATGATTATTGTCCTTCACTGCTTCCGAAAAGAGAAAAGACGAGCGTGGGTAAATTTTGTGCAAACCAAACACCCAAAATGGTGTCCAACCAAAAACTCTAAGCTCTGAGAATTTTCGCCCAGCTTTTGATTTTTTATGAACAACCTTTGTTACATCAAAATTATGCAAAGCAAGCATGCTGGGCAAGCACTATTTGTATTAGTATTACCCGGACTTCTTGTCGAGAGTGTCGCCGCCTAAGTATTGCTTATTGTCTCTAACAGCTTCAACAATTAATTTATTTATTTATTTCTTCCTTGTATGCTGTAGGTGATAAGGAAACAGCTATGATAAGATTCTGGTGTGGCAGAACAACCCGAGCCTAGCGTGTTTGTCAAAACCAATAACGGTCAATTTGATCCAGATGTGTGAACAGCATGTACGTTAAGAATTTAATAAATATTATGGATTATTTTCGACGTGTTAGGACAAGCTTATATTTTCTATTTTTCGTAGTTTCGTGATGCTTAGACGAGTAAAACGCCGAGTGTGAACATTTAGGATCATGGGGCAACTGAGAAATTGAAAAGCAAAAACCGCTAGCTTTGAAACAAAACACTGAATTTCTTTAAAGTAGAAAATTAGACATCAAGATGATATAAAAGAACAGCTAGGTTTGCAAAAATAAATTCTTTTTCTTTGGCTTGGATATTCCAGCATACATAAACAATTACAACTTATGTACGTTCGTCAATTGTTTTTCATTTTTAATTTTTTCCTTTCGTGATTACTGATCGTTTAGGCCCGCTCCATTCTAAAATACTCGTCGGTATATATCATGTATCAAATAGTTTATATGAGCACGTGCAAATGTATATTGCAATCAAAAACAAAAACTATAAAGACAAAAAAAGATTGATGTGCTTAAAAAAGCAATGCACATCAAATGGCTAAATCCCGTGTTAAATCACCAAGTGACACACGTCGATCTTTCTTTATCTTTATAGTTTATGTATCAAATACATATATATGTGTGTGTATTGGGTTGTGTAAGAGTCCATTTTAATCATCTAGGGGTTTTATCTTGCACATTTTAAACACACTTTATCTTGTACATGAATAATCTATCGGGATGGGAAAAACACATAAGAATCCAAAAGACTGCACTTAAATAAATGCAAATAGTCAATGCGTTACAATTTACATTAATTATCCGAACATAAGTGAGAGGGATGTAGTTTATTCAATCCAAATAAGGTGAGTGGGATTTCATTGTTCAAAATGTTCACTTTTTTCCATCTTCGAGTATTAAATTCATGGAATTACTAATCAGGTTAAACGTTTGACTTTGTTACAACAGTAAATATTTTCCACGGCTGTTGATAAATCTCAAATTGCACACTGTAACAGGAACTAAGGCTTCTTGGCGAAATTTAGAAACACGACTTTCACATCTTTAATCCGTCTGCCAGACTTAGCCAAACCGAGCATTTTTACATCTCCTATATACATTTTTGCCTCTCTGATGGGCTGCACGATTGAGTCTCCCAGCAGAAGATAATCTCTCCCTTTCTTAACAAGTTGTTTCGGCCACGTGTTCCCCAACTTATTATTCTTGTTCACAAGCCATGCTCGAGTCATCTGGGAAATTATTAGGGCCAATGTCAATGACAGGGCACTCTTTAAATTTGTTCTCTGTTTCGGTTTTAATGGTCCTAAATGATCCGTCGAAAGAGTGACTGAAGAGAAATACATGTATCCAGAATATATTGAAAAAAATTTAATAAACATGTGGATAACCTCGATTGAGTGAGTGATTTTTCTACTTATTTCATGCGTTTAAACAAGCTGAACTGACTGCACTTAGAGGTTTCAGATTTCAAATAATTTCCCAGGAACACCCTTGAAAACTCGTGCTTTTGATGCTCGTTTTGTTTTTCACTTAACAAATCCCTCTCTCCCTTAGTGTGTTCAAGTGAGGAAAACCTTAACTGTAAAGCAAACGGTGATTTTAAACTGAAACATAAAATCACTGAACCCCTACCACTGTACTCCTGAAACTGTACTCGGCATAATTATTTGTACAACGCTGAAATAGGTAAGAAAGAACAAACTAATGAATATGAAAAGTTCTTGTACGATATGTACATACTTTGCTGTATCTTAAAATCCTTGACTATACTAAAATACCTTTCGTCTTCATCATCAGTGCTCAATTGCTCTCTTAAACTCTCCTTGTCTTTGTGTTGCTCCGGCGACTCACTTCGTTTTCGCTTGGTCATGCTCCTGTGCTGCTTCATTTTCTGTACACTGTCTCCTTCTAAGATACAATATTGTTTCAACATCAGATAGATTATGCTTAAATACAAATATACCATGTTACAGAGATAACCAATACTTACTTTCCTCAGTAACAACTTCCAATTTCCTCTTAACTCGACTACCTTTACGGGAAGCAGCTCCTATATATACAGATGAAAGGAACAACGTAACTCTTATTATTTCATAGGTTAACTTTTATTTGCTCAAAAAGTAAAACATTTTCCAGCGAATAAGTAGCACTATATCTGAGGAAGGAAATACAACATAATAGAAACATGACATAAATTATTTAAGAAGCAAAATTCTGTTCGCATCCAATAATTCTGCACTTACGCGGCAATGAATTTTACATGAATGCAGTTGTTACTTCTTTCGGGAAACACAAAATTTTTCAATGAGGCAAAACGAGTAAAACAGAGATGAAAGAGTCTCTTCTACACTAGAAATTTGAACTGACAAGATTTACAGGGAGCAGTTTGTGAGGATAAAATCGCAAAAACACCAACCTCATTGAAACAACTATAACTGCTGCATGTAATGTCTTATGTATATTTCCAGAAAAGAAATGTTTCTATAACAAAAAGTTGGTGATTTAAATTGTTTTTGCGTGAGAAGTAGAACATTTCTAGAAAATAAATCTTCGGAATGCATTAAAATGTCCGGCTCTATTTTCTGACTGAGTTTTGCGATTCAGTTCAGGTAATATTACTTTTGTATTAGCTAAACTAGTATGTGTGCATGGAACTAGTAGAAGTATACAAGATGAAATAGTATTGCAACCTAACAAACCAAAACATACACTCACAGCAAGCATTTGACCTCTGGCAAATAACTCTCCAACTACTTAAACTATTAATACTGCCAATACAAACTATTAATACTGCCAACACAAACTATTAATACTGCCAATACAAACTATTAATACTGCCAATACAAACTATTAATACTGCCAACACAAACTATTAATACTGCCAATACAAACTATTAATACTGCCAATACAAACCATCTTTAGAAACTTCTTGTCCGGCTAAACCAGTCTTGTATGTTGTTAGTGGACTCCACAGACCTCCCTTCTTGGTGAATCTGACCTGACCTGCATGTTCTTCTAAATACTTCAGCCTAGAATAAGATTGTAACAAGAATGTAATACATTGATGAATAATAAATTATAATTAATAGTAATAATAACGTAATTACTTGTTGCAAAGTAAAATAAAGTAGGCAGCCATGAAACGGACTTAATAGGCTAACTAAGACCTGCTGATATGAGCCACAAACAACTAGATTGTAGCAGGGGTCTAACAAATAAATTCAAATCAATGGATGTTTCAGAAAGATTTTCCAATTTTACAGAAACTTGAAAGTAATTCGGTAAAATACTTATTATTTTTTTCTTTACACAATTGCACTTTATATACTATTTTCCATTTCTTCCATATACTGGAACTTACACTCCATTCTTCCCAGATTTATCTTGAGGAATGAGCCTTGCTGAGAACTCATTAAGGATTTCCAGAAACTCTAAGTTTGGTGGAGGTTCCATCTCACTAGCACTTCCACTGAAACTGTAAATAATGGCTTCCCTGGAATTGCGACAAATATCAGTTACAAGTCATTATCTTCTCAATTAATTTTTTTCCCCTAAGGATCGCTAGCTATGTTAATACTTACATCATATAGGTGTGAAAAATTCATTACCAAAAATATCATTACACTGGAGCTAATCTAAAGAGTTTAACGTCTCAAGTAACATACTTTTTACGACTTCTTAAAGTATAGTTTCTTCCACCAACCAAAAAAATGTATTCTTATATAAGGCCCTTTTACAGTTTTCCAAAGAAAAGTTTGTTTTATATAGAAACCTAACTTCCGTAAGTTGAAGTACTGATAGTGCTTGGGCTGTTATTTGGGCGTTGCTTCTAAATTCCAATGACTCTACTGAAAGTAACTGTTGTTTGACGCAATTATATTCCCTTTATTTGATAACATTACAGCGGTTACAAGGAAGGTGTTCAAATAATAATGGACATGTGTGTTCAACTCATTTGGCCTGCCTTGACTAGCATTTGGTATTTGCGGGTCAAATGGGGTTTGAATTGTATTTTTGCTAATAAATATATATATGCTCTTGTTGTTAAATTTGGTACTAGCTGCATGTTTAAACCCAGTCACTCCACTCATTGTTTCCATAACACAGCATTATCACTGAAAAGCTCTACACTGTAACGGTTAAGCTTAAGCTTAAGAAACCAGTGTTAAGAACTTGAAAAGAGTTACTACCATTAGAGCTCAAATACTAAATGATCTTCACCATAAAGTGTGTTTGTACTACAGCACCAATATATATCTAGCTGTTCTTTCACAATAACTATCAATACCTGTGCAGCATGATAAGACTTTCTCTTGCTCGTGTCTTATTTGTATCAACACCAAATGTGAGCGAGAATTTATGCGCCAAATCCTGACGGAAACAAAGGTGATCAGATATTGCAATGTTATCTTCTAGCTTTACATTGTAACAGCTACAATTGCACAAGTAATTTTAGTACATTAGCAAACTGCCGTACTATGTCGTACACTTACCTTTATCAGTTTGAATTCTTCCAACTTGTTTATTTGACGTCCTTTTGACTCTACCTTGAGTTTCTCAAACTCCTACAAAACAGAAAATAATAAAGATCCGTCATCTTTGGTTTTACGTGGTGTTTAAAAGATGTTAGTGATTTACCAATAAACTAAAAATGTAAAACTCTAAGCAGTACTTATATAGCTATGCCAGAGTTTTTGAAAGTAAGAACTTCATTTATTCTCAGCAAAAAAAATCAAAGAATACAATAGGAGAGTATCAGCTGATGTCAATGTTACTGAATGTTAGTGTTGCATCATTGGAGATATTTTGGCTGGAAGCAAGAAAACAAGATGGCGGAGAAACAACAAAGTTTGTAATTTCGTGTTCTCCTAATCTATCTGCATGTATGGTCAAATCCTGCTGCATTATCAAATGCACAAACCAAAATAAGAGCGAAAAGTAAAAATTCTTTTTCGTATTCCGAGTGAAAAGAATCATGAACATCTGAGCACGACTGTTGACCATGTGAGTAAAACATGGGTTTCAACAAGCTCACACCTTGTATGTTGTTTGAGCATTTCTTGAAAATTAATGATTTCAAATAAATCATAAGAATAAATTTGTTGTTCTTTTTGACAGGCAAGCTCCATTTGGATCCCAGTCATTCGGATTACACTCCACGACTGAACCTAAGACACAAGTATGAAGAAAGCATGGACGCACTCAAAATGTCCCTGAATCAATTACAGAGAAAGTAAACAATGCTGAAGCGATGGTAATAAAATTGCACCAGTTAGCCCCTGTTAGAGCCATCTGTCCTTGTACTTGTCGAAATTAATCACGGTCTTTCTTAAGGCAGGCATATCGTCCCGCAACACTACAGATATTCTTTAAGTCTTAGCAACCTTAGCTGGGGTCATTTCCTATGCTCTTTCTATACCACAAACAATATCAAATTATTATCAAACAGAAATTTGCAGTATTTACAGGGCACAATAAAGTTGTTGTCGTCTCACTAGAAAGACTAGGTTATCTTCAATTTGATGCATGGACACTATGTGCATTTTTCTTGAGATAAAGACGTCGTGTGCATCGAGGAGTTTGTATGCTTTGAGTTTCAAAAACGTTTATTTTCCGTCTTTAGACTTTTAAGGCTAATTTCTAGTCGAGTCTTCTTTGGTACTCTGTAGTTAAGATCGGTAAATATACACGGGATCTAATTTCTTTTTCCTTCACGTTCTTCCACGTACCGTTCGCTATTTGGAAATAGCCTTTCTTGCCTCAAGCCAAACATCTCCCAGGATGCAACGTGGGCATTTGTCAACAATGTCGCCTATTGTTCTTAATCAAATACAAACTAAAGCATAACTTAAAAAAATACAATGGAACTATTTAACAAATCCGATAATCGTTGGAAGAGCACAAACTCATTAACCTTTCCTCAACATACTTAATTGCTAGCAAGCACTAGCTCAATGTTGCATAACCCCCAATTTCCCTTGGTTTAGCATTAATAAATCTTGACTTAGGTTTTGGATTTGACTCTCCACAAGAAAATGGTTTGTTTACGTTTGCAGTACACAGCTTGGGTAATTTCAAAATACGGTTCATAACAAAATGAATGATGACATCCTGCCTAATTATTGATTGCTTAAATTACTTCATTAAACTCCTTTTTATTGAATAACCTTTAAAAGCTAATGAAATTTAGATGTTTATTGATCATTGCTGCTAAGTAGTGCGAGAGTTATAACTTAGAGTTGATTACTTTACTCTAACTCTTCATGTTATGTCAATATGAATTGGTCAAAATACTTTAAAAACGATTTACCAACTGCAATGCCAACAGAAGTGTTTTGGTGTATTTTATCCTATTTGCTTCTCTACATTTGGCCATAGTCATCTTGATGAGGTCACCATAATTACCAAACCCCTGTTAACAAACGAAAACGAACTGTTAGTGTTCTTGCCACAACGTTTCATTAACTACACTGGGACAGTATCATACTTTATTTTGTCTAGATAAAGGAATTACGGTGAGAGCACCAATGTTAGAAACTACTTATCATAAAATCGTTCCAGTTGTTGTTAGAAAAATTGACTACCATAGCGATCATATTTGAACCAATTATTTTCTTTTAGACCACTGAAGCTCAGAAAAGAAAAAAAGGTTGCATTTTAGCGATGAATACTTAGACATGTGCCATCAGATCCAGAAATGGAAGCGGTTCCTGCTCTGTTTACAGACCTAAATTGGCCTAAAGTTCATATAAATTACCATCCACCGATAGTCATAAACAAGCAGGTGAGCTTATGAGGAAGTGGAAGTGACGACAAAGGTGTAGAGGTTGAAATTAGTTTTGACGATTTGGAATATTATATGAGAACCAGGCTTAATACATGAAGTAGGAAATATAGAAGCTTTAAAGAGACATTAATATTATCTAATAATATATAAGCCAGTGTCTCTAATAATACTAAACCTATCACTTTTAAATCCAACGAATGGTCATCATAACAAAACCCCCAAACATTCCAATATACATCCATCCACCCATTTATCCATCCATCCATCCACCAATTTGTCCATCCATCCATCCACCCATTTATCCATCCATCCATCCACCAGAGATGTCCGAGCCTGGGTTGGAGCAAAACCGCTGGACGCTAGTATCCACAGTACTTTATCGTTTTATTTGCAAAAGTGTTTTTAAAAAATTACCAACTGCAGGTACATGTTGTTAGTAGACAATACGTATGTTTTTGACACTCAATATTAAGATTTTGGGTACTCTGTATGCAGGTTTAAATTAAGAATATTGTTTTAAATGCATTCTTTTAGTAATTACGAGTTAAGTTGACAAAAAGCAATGCATTTCTTCTACACATTCCACATGACAGGTGCAAAACTCTCTTATGATTACTTAGAGTAAAGCAAACCAAAAATTTAAGTTGAATTTAGTTGAAATTTTTTTTCATACCTTGTTATAGTAAGTGAAAATTCTTGCAGCAAATCTCATTTTGAACATTGCAAAGGAAATAAGTTTGCAAAATGCAGCCAAAACTAGCCTCTTATTACCCAACTCTTCTGCTTTGGCGTCGTTTTCGTCCTCTGAAAGAATGATTATAAAAAAATATTGCTAAACATAAAATATCTAAATAGTCGGTTGATGCTAGTAGCAGGCATTCTTAGAGCCCTTAGACCTTTAGGAAAAAACTGGGATTTTATAATCTAATTTTAGGGAAAATTGGGGATAAATGGCTTAAAAATAGGACAATTATTTTTCTTAAAAAAAAAATTAAAAGGATATATACACAGATTGGTCACTACAGTTACTCCGACGAAGGACTACACTACAGTACGAATCGTCAGTAAACATTCTTTACTTTTACCGTGTTGTAAAACGTAAACATTTACAACTGTTTTCATTGAAACACCAACACAGAATCCTATTTGACATTTATGTTTACAGATGTTAGTTAGATGTATGCTAAGTGATCTTCAAGAAGTATTCACTTAGCATTATTGGCCAAATCATAATCCAAATCATAATCCAAATGGCCCCTTTTGGACGACACCATTAGAATAACATTAAAAGCTTAACTCTTGTTAAAATATCAAGGTATAATGAATTTAACCAAATCGAATGGAGATGCGCAGCATCGCAAGGTCTTCATCTGGGGCAGAATGAATCCATTAAGATCGTTAGTCACGGCCATAGGCACAGCTAAGACTAATGGAATCTAGAGGTGGTGTCTTCAGATGTAGTCTATGCAAATGCCGTGCACCTCAACGTCATTGAGTGGCCGCGGACAGATATGGAAAGACAAAAATTATGGAAAATAGCCCAAATTAAGTGGAAAAATGGGGATCTTAAGAAGACTGAAAACAAAATCCAGGAATTGTAGGGCCATAAGAATACCTGTATTAGATATTCTAAATTAACCATTGAAACTCCTGGAATAAAATGAAATCAGGAGAACCAACATGCACACATTTAAAATCGGTCACGACAACAAAACTTATGGGAGAGAGCACATAACTCACCGTCTTCATCATCTGCATCCTCTTCCTCAACGTTACTAAACACGTACTCCAAAACAAAGTCACGAGAAGCACATTGAAAAGCTTCATCTGCCTCATAGACTAAACTCTGCAAATGTGGTGCTGAGGATGCAAAGAATAATTAATATAAAAGAAAACTATTTTCTAATAATTTGCATCGAAATACGGCAGACAGTCAAGTTTACAGAAAAAATCCTATTTAGTCATCACACATAATAGTTACAGGAGTTTCGCATTTCTGATAATTTCAAGTGTTTTTTTTATTTGCAAATTTCGATAATAAGGGGAGATTTCTTTAGAAGACAACTTAATATATTGTACAAAACAGATTACGAGAACAAAGAAATTAATTTGTAGAGAAATAAAAACCATAAACTCTTGAATAAACACATTTTGATATAAATACTGTCTCAGAATGAAATATTTTGATATATTTATTTTCCTCTCATATGTCGTATTATTGTAAATAAATGGGCGATTTTTCTCAAATCCGAGCACCTGTAATACAAAAAAATTTTTAAAACAAATTAACACACTAAAAGAGAAACTCGGGAAAACTAACCAAAACCTTATGGACAAGATCTATAACTGCATTCCAATATGAAATAATAGGCACAGACACTTAACTCTTACCAGACTGTGTTAATTGCTTTGCGAAAAAAACCAAAATGTCTGCAGCACACAGGAAACCCTGCAAAAAACCGATACTATTAGTAGATTGGCATGTGAGGCATTTGGTTAAGTACGTATTCAAACCTTTCAAACTTGAAAAGAAAGCACTCTTGAAAATGATACCTCTCTTTGTACTTGGACATCATCGCTTATCAAAAGTAGCTCATGGCAGTGTTGGACAAACTCCGACACACGCTTTTTCAATTTGAAAATTTTAGCCTGCAATGGAAGTGACAACTGTTGTTACATTTTCCAAAAAAGAAGGATACGTAAGTATGCTATATAGTAAGGTTGTATTTTTTAAAACCAGGACGTTTTGTACAGTTTTTGCAAGCTTTTGAATCTAATAGCATATTTTCCATTCCATTTGATTCGTGGAGTGTGATGTAATGTTAATAGAAATTATTATAATAAATAATTGAACCAATTAACTAAAAATGAATCATAATCAGCAAACAAGATTATTGGTGAGGTAAACAGTTTAGAATACACATGAACATATTTCACTGCATTAAGACAGATTGTCAAAAGTGATCCTTTACCTTACTGGGATTACTTTGATCATCAAGTTCCTTCAAGTTCCACAACAATACCATTTGGATTGACACGATAGCTAAAGTCATCCTCTAATAGCAACAGAACCAAAAACAGACTAATAATGAAAAAACACGAATTAACACCTTTTTAACAACATAAAAATTGAAGAAATACCACGCGAAGGAGCTTAAGAAAAACCAAGAGAAACATGCTTAGATAGCTTTCAATGTTACGATTTCACGTAACAGCACTCCCGATAGTTGGAATAGAATTGCTACGGCGATGATGAGATAGTTTCCAAATAATATTCAAATATGGTTCTTGTTCTAGCCGGCTTAGGACTGGAAACATCTCCGTTTTAGAAATACAAAAAGCAAAACGTCTTCTTTGTCTGATGAGCCCGAGTCTTGTTTATACATTACTGCTATATTAATGCATATTCAACATGTTCAACTTTCTACGCTGATGGAACGCGTGACAAAACTAGTTAAAATGAAACCAGAGCAATTTGACTAAACCAACTGTCAAAAGTGACACTTTGCTTCATTGATAGCTCGAGCGTTCGCCGGGCTTTAAGTTTTCCATACAAAAGAATACTCTAAAATGCTATGGCAGAACATATGGAAGAAAAATAAACAATTAAATTAAACACCATTAAAATAACACAAAAGTACGATTAGGGCAATAGTTTAGAACAAGATAAAAAACCCGACCTTAATAAAGAACAAATGTATTACATTTCCGTAATCTTTAAAAAGCTCACCACTCTCTCCACTGTTTTTTCTTTACAGCCACGTACAATAATCGGATTAAGGTTATCATAAACGTTCCATTTCTCCAAATTGTGATACCTGAAAATTCACAAAATGTGTTTTAAACTTGGTCCAAAATATCTGTATTAAAGAAAGCAATTTAGCGAACACTTTAGGTAATATGTCCACCCAATGCTTGAACTACCTAAACTTGAGACAAAAATGTAATTCTTCCTGTAATTGATAAAAATCCAATACTGCTAGAAATGTTGATTAGATTCAATTGCGGCGTATTTTTCACACTTAAGTCCATATATAGCTGAAGTGTGCAATAATATCTGAATCATCAACTACATTTCGGTTAACAGTGTTTTATGTGGAAGATCTCAATGAGGACTATGAAAAGTGATATTTCTTTGGAAAGGCATCGAGTGAATTATATTGTTGAAGATCAAGAACTCATTCAGTTTTTTAACAACATGGAAATTTGTTTTACCCAATCAAATTAACACCCTTATAACGCGTGATTTTAATCCTTAGGTAAAAATACTTATCAATGCCGTTGGTATTATAACAAGCTCTTTTAAAAACCCGAAAAAATCTTGCAGAAACTTGTTGATCTTGGAGTTAGTGTTACGTTGGGAACAGCTGAACGTCCAAGAGATTGACGATCTTTCTCTCGAATCGTCATTAAAGTGCATATTTTTTAATCTCGTGTTTTTCGCTTCAACAACTGTTTGTTGGAAAGAACACTCGCTAAAAACAAGCAAACATCGGACAAGCTATTATTTGTCTGTTCAAGGAAAATGTTCCCTCTACTGCAAACGATGTCCAAGAAAATGCAAATATTTCTGTTGCAAAGTTGTTGTTTGTATCCGATACCGGTGACCATAATATATACCTTTAGGGTGAAGATATTTTTCACAAGATAGCAAACATAACGGAAAATCAAGTCCCAGGGTTGAACATCACCAAGGTAACAAAAGTAAACATCTTAGAGTATCGCTTTGCTAAAATGCATTTCACATCTTTCATCAGAATCACTTCTAAAAGTGATCAGATTCAACTGCTCTACCGTATGCATGACAATGAAATTAGTCTGTAAAGGAAATAGTCTTGATTGCAACACTACACGTAGTCATGTCTGTGGAAAAACGCCCCTATAATTTTTTTTACGAAGACGACAGAGCTCCCAAACTTCATTTAGCAAAGATTGAGTCGTTATAAAAAACTATAACAGTTTCTAGTTTTTATATTTAATAAGATGCCAAAGTAGCACAAGTCGAGTTTTCTTTTTTTAGTTTTGCGAATTACATTGTGAAATGCGGTCGATTTAGCGGCATATTTGACAACTTTGTGCAACCACAATTTTGGTTGACTTTTGATTTGTGATTTATGAGATCTGTTTTGTACAAAAATGCAAAACAAACTTTTTCTTAACATTTCTAGGGGGTCTACCTATGACTTCGACTCGTCTGAACCTGGTAATGTGCTTTGGAACAAATCACAGCATGCAATGATTGGCTGCGCTTGTCACTACTCAAATTCTTATCAAATAGAGCTTGGATCTATAAATCTCACACTACTTCATGTTTTTATCGAGGGTAGGTAGGGCAAGTTGCAACAAGAACAAGAAACCTCCTGCTACACAAAGGAACCAAATGTACAAAACTGTATGGGTTGTAGGTCCCGATTACATTGAGTGTTTCCGTCCAGGCTTGAGATTTCAGCCCGTATAGGGGCACTAAAACTTCAGCAAGGTCTCGTTAACAAATAGTAATAAAATGAATCAGTTCTGATTATACGAGGCCTAAACTGACTTCCTCATGAGACGGCTGCTCTGCTGCATCCACGAAATGGCTGCATGTGATTTAGAAACTTAACGCACAAAGTATGAATTTAGGGCGGGGGGACGCGGGGGGGGAAGAAAAGAAGTGAAGGAAAGAGGAAGAGGGGGAGGTGGAGAGAGGGGGGAGGGGGGAGAGGGGAGGGGGAGGGGGGGGGTGTGGGGG
>ERZ1740055.226-NODE-226-length-13038-cov-7.420242_pt1 | contig 13038 bp, 1 predicted proteins | sample MGYA00581747_ERZ1740055 | MGnify/ENA primary metagenome ERZ1740055 (study PRJEB43018, sample SAMN04849739) | marine metagenome | isolation source: floating plastic debris | place: Pacific Ocean | collected 2008-08-28 | study: EMG produced TPA metagenomics assembly...
TTAAAATTTTCCAACCAGTTTAGAATTTTCAAACCAGTTTAAAATTTTCCAATCAGTTTAGAATTTTCAAACCAGTTTAAAATGTTGAAACTAGTAGATATGATGAATTTTCCCTAGTGGTAAAAAAAGAAAATATTTGAGAACTTGCATCGATTGATTGTGGGGCCTAGTGGTAGTGATAGTTGACTTGAAATCCAGAGTATAGAGGTTCAAATCTTGGTGAGTACAAATAAAACTTCTTAGTGAAAAAAATGTGGTTGATTGATGTGTGTGGGGAATGGGGTGCAATAGTTGGGTTATGGGTGCAGTGTAGGTGGGAAACGGGGTTAGGATTAGGGCTAGGGTAGGGATTTAGGTTAGGGTTGGGGTTAGGGTTAGGATTAGGAGAACTGGAAGAAGAAATGAAGAAAATACAACAAAAGGAGAAAATGATTCAAAATGGATAGAAAAAGAAAAGTTAGAATTTTTTTCATTGGTTGGCAAATTCAAAACTGGTTGGAAAATTTTAAACTGGTTTGAAAACTCTAAACTGGTTGGAAATTTTTAAACTGGTTTGAAAAATTCAAACCAAAGGTAAAATTTGAACCGCAACATATGCACTTTGTATATCGTCTTTCTCTTTCTTAAGACTGAAAATAATAATTTTATAAAAGAAAAAATAAACATGTTCTCCTTGCCTTCATGGCCTGGCAAAACCTCAGCAAAGTTTGAGAGAATTCTCAAGCAGGTGAAACCCCCTGAACTATGTCTCGGGTTTTCACTGATCTGCTCTTGAATTCTCCCAAATGTTTGCCTCAGTGTTCACCAGGCTATGAAGGCATGGAAAACATGTTTTATTTCTTTTAAAAATGAAGCTTGGAACACAGTAGGAATAGGCTGAACTGTATCGTAGTAAGAAGATACATGTATAGCTTTCAACTAAACTGACTGAATTGTGGGTATAACCTCATTGAGAAACAGTTGTGAAACACTTTCTAATAAGAACTAACTTTACAAGAAAATCTATTAATTAAGCTTTTTAAGCTACTCAAAGTCTATGGACTTGAACAGGAAATCCCAAATTCAATCAATTGCAGATTTTCTAGATGGAACCCTGAATGTACAGTATTGAACTAAACTTATACTGGGTATTATTTTGAAACACATTTTGAAAAACCAGCAAAACAGAAAGCCAGGAGAGTATGCTTTGAGAGTTGCAACACACCTCTTTGTGAATATCTGTTATGTCAGTCTCCAAGAATGGTAATGCTGGCTTTAAGCACTTAGCCAGGAGACACAACTGTCAAAGAAATCTCAAAATCATTAATATACATTTAATGAAAACACTTATTATAAACAGAAACAATAGTTCAATATACTGTATTGAATATCCAATGAATAACAATAATTATTATCAGTACTTTATGACACTGAAATTCATACTTACACTGTAGGACTGTAGTTTCATCAACAAAAACTTTTATTAATAATTATAATTAGTCATTTTCAATACTATTTATTTATAACCCAGTATGTCATAAAAAATATATAATAAATAATTTGGCTTAGGCAGGGTATACCAATTACATTTCCTAAATAACTGACAATAAATCATGATCTGACATACTAGTGCAGGGTAGAAAATGTAAAAGCATACTAGAAAAATTATTAAACATACTCCGATAAATACTAATGACAGGATATTTAAAGCAGTGACATCTAATCAAACAAAGAATGATTTCTTTATCTTAAAATAATTTATATTGTATGTAGTTAATATATATATTTATTAGTTACTTTGTAATGCCATTTAATTAACTTTAATTAATAAAATACATAAGCAGAAAACCTTATAAATTGTTCTTTTGAAAATCAGCTTATAGCATATCTATTCAGCTTTCTTTTTTTTTGCAAACCTTGTTTCGAACATGCCACTTACTAATTTATCCTAACTGGTATAAATTATAAAATAATTAAAATGTACCTGACATAAATCTGCATGAATTGATGTCAGCTGTGTGGGGTTACCCTGGGCCTTCTCAACTGCTGTGCACATCATTTTGATACCTCGTAGAGGCTGATCAATAAAAGGCACTACAAATAATTAAAATTAAAAAATAGACTACGTAGAAAATAGTAACAAAACCCTGTTCCTCAAGCTGAGTCACTGACAGGAATCAAACCCACAACCCTCTGATTACTGGTCAGATGCTCTGCTGTGAAAGGCAACCAAATCTTGGTATTATATACAGCACAAATCAGTTTTCGACATGTTATTTTTGAAAAAGAAGTGATGTGATGTTACAAATTTTGATAAAAAGTGTGGCAAAGTATTTTCCAATTTCCCATTGGGAACCAACAAACTGTTGACCTATGTAACATTTCTCGATTCCGTTGTCTTTTGACACTCCCAAGTTACTTTTTTACAGCTTCTGTATGTATCATTGGTTGAAATGAAGGGTCTAGAGCAAAAACAACTTAAGCAACTTTTAATGAAATGCTAAATTCTCCCTATAGATAATAAGGATAATGAAGGGAGGGATGAGAACTTGATCAAAATTCTTTAATTTTTGTCATTTTTGTCCAGTACATGCAATTAAGCAATGTGAGTTTGTATGAAATGCTAAGTTCTCCCAAAAGTTATGAAGAGATAAAAGAGGTAATCTAGTCAGAGTTGAGAACTTCATCATTGCCATTTTTGCACTAGACCAGGCTTAAATTATTGTTTCTGATTTTGATGTGTGCAAAATTTAGTGTAATAGAAATGATAATTTTATTACTTCAGACTTTAACACTATAATTATTATTAATAATAATAACTAATAAAGATAAAATTACAATAAATTTTATTAAATTTTTTCCCCAATTGATTTAAAATTTCAACAACTACAAGTTTTGTTAATTGGTAATTAAAAATGCATTGTAAAAATCATCTTTACAGTACTTTTTAGAATAAAAACACTTCCTTGTGTTAAAAAACTGCCCCAAAAACTCTACACTATTTCTGCACTTTCAACCTTTTTCCTGCAATATTTCTGTACTATTTTTTGACAAAAATTCACACCATTTCTCATTTTCCCTTACTCTACCAGATGCCCTATCTTATCTATAAAAGAATAATTATAAAATTTTAAAAATACTTGTTTATGACAATAGTTTAATATATGAAATAAATATCAATTTATCAACTATATAAAATTAATGTAAGTAATAATTATAATTTTAATTTATACAGTAGCAATATGCACCAAAGTCTAATTTACCTGTTTGAGTTCAACAAGACTTAGAGTGATAAAGTGACACAGATGTGCAACTGAAAAAAATGAAAAGAATAAATTTAAATTTTAAAAATTTTAAAGGTAAAACCTTTTTCAAGTATTGTACAAGTAGTGTAAGTTACATAAAAACTAAATAAAATCAAATTAGCTTCTACAAGTATTATGTAAAAAATATACTTTGTCTAACAGTTACTGCGACAAGTTTCAGACTGATAGTTACACTATCTGCTAACAAAGTGTAAAATTATTATTTATAATGTTAAACACATTAATTAATACTTTAGACAAGTAAAAAAGTGTAAGTTTAATTTTTGTATAGAATTTGATATTTCATAGCCGTAGACTGAAAAAATGATCATTTATGTACTAATAAGTGAGTTTTCTTTAACAAAATAGTCCCAAATTTCCCAAATTTTACAAAATTAATAATACTTACATTTCTCAACAGAAAACTGAACTTGTTCCTTGGAGCATATATTGATGAAGTGTTGAATTTGAGTAAAGATCAACTCAAAATCTCCATAATTAGGAAGAGATAACTTCACCAGCCTGTGTGTTTGGAAATTCCAAAGTAAACCTAATTGAGCTATATACTGTAGCTTAAACTTTTTCTGGCATGGTGCTCAATATGTGGTGACCTTGATAGAATGGAGGATCCAAAAAAAATGTTGGAAGGTCTTCATAATAAGAAAAGAGTCCTGAGAGATGGGGAATATCATGAATTTAAGCAGGGATTGCAAGTTATGTTAGGGACATTTTGAATCATTTTCCATTCTTTTGAAAATGAGAAGTCGACCATGCAAAATTTCCCTTTTCAGTCCTGCTGAGGAGTGTTGTTTCAAGGATGAACACAAAGTGTTGCATATTTGACAACACTATACAAAGTGTGCAGGTGAAGAAAAACTGCTAACCAAAAAGATGTACATTTCAAAACTGCAGTTCAAAATGAGTAGGTTTGTAAATTGAAACAAAATAGCTATGGGTAAACTTAAATTCACTAAGACATGTTGCTGTAAACAAGACTGTTGTGAACTTCAGTTATTTTGATTTTGTAAGATTCCATAGGTTTTTTAACAATTTGTAACATTTTGGCTGGCAGAAAATAAAAATCTGCAGAACTTCCAGCACCTTACATTGGAGTAAAAAATTATGACTCCCTGTTCAACTGTACAAATTTTCATTTGAGTTATGGATCAGGTTTTGGAATTCTATATGCCAAAAAATATTTGCCATATTTGTAATCTGTGATTGGAGCTAGAGTAAGATGGTGAAATTAACTAAGTCATCACTGTTTCTTTTTAAGTATAAATTTTTCATGAAACAACTTAAGACGCTCTTCAGTATTGTTTTTATATACATACTGTAACAAATAAATACTGTTGATATTTAACTTTGCTACAAATGTCCAAATAGCCAGCTGGTGAGTGGTTGGAGGAGATTTCCTTAAGGTTAGTGTGAATGAAAAACGTTTTCAAACACAAAAACAGGAAAAATATGCTTACTCTTTTCCTGCATTAGTATTCAATTTGAAAATTTGAATTTAATGAAAATTTCTTTTCAAATATTTTTTAAAATAATACTAAAGGTTCTCCGTAGGACTACAAAAGAAACTTCAGGAGGACTGAAAAAATAAATTAAGTTGTAAATGATGGAGTTTCCAATTAAATCGAGAAATTTTGCTACAGATTTTTAAATTTTAATACAGACAAACTTTGCATTTGCAAAAAATTATTACTTACAGCAAAGCCATAAATGCCATAGAATGTTGCTCTGGATCAAGAGATCCTATTGCTGCATCAAGTTGTCCTGCATGTTTGGTTAGCAAGTCTGTAGACCTATTCAAATACTCTGCCAGCTGACAGTAATTCTTGTCAGCACAGAGAGAACGAACTGTTGCCAGAAAGTCCTCCATCTTGGATATTAACTCAGATCCTCAATAAATTTTTCTCGGCGAGCACCCTCGACTTCATGTCGAGGTCGAGAATAGGCAAAAACACAGACTGGCGGTGAGTTTGAGTTTTGAGAAGGTCAAAAGTGTTAAATTGTCTATTGATATTCTTGCTAAAAAGATACTTCTTTCACTTAATATGCCGCTGGATACATTCAAGCTACCGAAACCAGATGTAAGGCTTGTCATGCTTGAAGACACAGTTTACAAAGTTAAACTGAACTTGAGAAAAGTTCGTCAGAGTTCGAGGTACCTATACAAAACTATGTCTGAAAAAACACAAGATATTTAAAAAATTTGCTTTATAAAATAGACAAAATTAACTTAAAAGTGAAAAACATTGTGAGAAGTATTTCAACCCTTTTTAAAATTTGACAAACCTTTGAGAAATATGCATTATTTAATTTTTAGACACAGGTTTAAACTATTTAACTTACGTGCATAAATATCCTGCACTTTAGTACTCTAAGATGTTGTAATTGTAGAGAAGTGACTCAAGATTGTCTGCTCAAAAATTATCCGTCCAGTCAGTCAATTTAAAAAAATATGTACTGTAAATCACCTTTGTTTATTACACAAATTAAAAAAAATATATAACTCTTACTTCTACCAGCATATTCTCTTTGATATTAATTTACTAAACCTTGAATGGTAGATAATAGTTACAGTTGTTTTAAAATTTAACAATAATATTGACATGTTTCTTAATTAATCACCAAGTAATGAGAAAGAAGACCAAGAAGATAAAGAATTACTTTGTTCAAACAAGAAAAACCAGGAAGACATTGAGGTAAAACTATTTTAAATGTTGAAAACAATGATAATAAGGGTAACATTTCCACATTGGGGCGTACTTAATTATACAGACAGTTTATGCACAAAAATCTCACCTATTTTTTATATAGCTAATTTTAATCCTAACCCAACAGGACCCAGTACTCCCCAGTACGGAAATGATCCCAAAAAAAGTAGTTTGAATTGGTAACACTCACAGGGTATTCTGTAAATATTACTCAACTTGTCCATAATTGATCATCATCATCATCATTGGTTATTTTATATTAAAGTGCAGTGTTGACATTGTCCACTTGAGTAAACAGCCATCAAGAACTCTTGCTTGCTGCACTCTTCATGGCTAATCAAATGCCTGATCCCATGCCTTTCTATCCTGCGGGTTCAACGACAACAGCTTCCACTGTTTCCGGTCACGTTTCGTCAGTTCCTGTAAGGACATCTTCGGCTGCCCGGGACCACGTCTTCTCTCCAGTGACAAATCATGGGCACTCTTGATTGCCCCACTGGACTGCTCAACGTGACCATACCATAAGAGTCAGCACTCTCTCAACACTAGGTCAAGATCCTGCAACCCAACCTTCTCCAGCAGATCACGAGAACGCATCGTAAATGTTTACTCTGGAAATAAATAATTACTGTACATAGAAGTTTATAGCTATGACACCAGGAGTACTAAATCCTGTTACTGTAACAGGATTTAGTACTCCTGGTGTTATAGCTACAAATTAATAGTATCTCTTGTTATGTAGGACAAATCTCAAGCTCCTGAATTTTTTAATACTCTTAGCTTTGACATTAATTCCAATTGTTTAAGTGTATCCAACTTTCAATTCAAATCTTAAAACTTAAACAACTAAACTGAACTAAAACTGAAAATATGAAAAGTACTTAGATTCTGAGGGATGTAACTCTCCTGAACATAAATGACTTATAAAAATCCTCTTTTAAAACAATTTGAGCACCAATCAACTCAAACTAAATATTAAATTTAATTTCTTGTTACAGTAACTGTACTAAGGGTTAGTCAGGAAATTTTATTAAAAGACTCTGAAAAGGTTTGTTTTCAAGAAAACACAATTTTTTTTAATGTTTTTTTTTTCTGTTCTATTCACAGGAAACAATACTTGCAGTGCTAGGATTGGGAGTACTTCAGCCTATTGAGACGACAAACTTGATCATTTATCCTTGTATCCTTTCAATTGATAAATACAAATAATTGTATATTAATTTATTTTATAATATACAGTGTAGTATATGTATGTTGTAAAAATGTTCCAGTGAATGATTTACTCCGGCAAAGCACTACAGTCCAAAACATCAGTTCCAAAATTCTTCTCACTACTGTGTACAACTTATCAATTTATAAAACTGTTTCTGTAGAAACACCAATGCAGAAATAATGATTTTACACCCAATTTATGATTTGAAGATTTTGCAGCAAAAATAAACAGTATATTTTTATATATAATTAGCAAAGTAAAGACATCTGATCATAAAATCATGAAAGATCTTGCAAGAAATATTTTTTATGTTTCTTTCTATATTCCAAAAAATTTTGACCTGTAACACTCAATTTCTTCGAAGCTTTTTTGGTTATAATGCATCATTACAATAAATATTATTTAAAAGGCTTTCTTTAACTTGTTATCGACATCAATTACTAGATAGAAAAAAGTGGGAGACTGCTGAAAAGCTGGAATTTCACCACAACTCTAAGTTACTTAAGGCATGTCCTTATGCATACTCATTTTATATAGAGAAAAAACAAGTTGTGGTACTGGGGCATGAAATGACAGGTTGGTTGTATCCTATAGACTTTTTTCCTTAATTCTGTAATTCTGTTTTACTGCTAACTAAAAAAATAAATCTGCAGACAGCTATTGAAAGATAATGTTAAAGAAAATAACTGCAGTAAAAGTAGTTCTAAAGTTTAAGATCTTATATAAATTTATTCAACCATGTTTGTTAACATACTGTACATCAGCCATTCAACACTCAAGTGTTGGTCCACTCTGTTACAGTATATGGGGAAGTAATTGAGCTTTTAAAGTATTAATGTTAAGTTGGTTGATGTAAACACTTATTATAATGAAAAAAAACCAAATTAATTATATTTTACTAGTTAAGTATTAAGTAATATTGTTTTTCCAAAAGATCTAAAAACAAACCAGATGAACTTCTCAACCAGCTCAACAACTACTGTATCACCTAAACATCAAATTCATTGTTGAAGAAGATTCCGATCATTTCTTAGACACAGCCTTCACATGAATTGTGATAAATTCATCTGTATAGTGCTTTCAATTTAGTTCTGGAGAAGGTGGTCATAGACAAAAAGTAGGCAGATTAAATTATAGAGTTTGTGAGGGACCGAAGTTGTCTGGGGTTATTCACCCCTGGGAAATTTAATTTAAGATTTTGGCTGGTGCCCCAAACAAGCATTAATTTTTCTTGCATTTTGGCAAAATGCCAGCTCTCTCATAACTTTTAGAGACAGACATTTTTTGTAGTTGTTGAAATATGAGCGATATATTGATAAATTATGTGTCTAACTTTTAACCTGCCTCGATTAGTTCTATGCTGTACTTGCAGGTTAAATTAGTTTTTGTAATTATTTTATGAAATTGAATGTCAATAAACAGTTAAACAGTAGTATGTGTTAAGTTCAGTGTTGCAGCCATAGTTTTAGTGATACAAGATACCAGTAACATACAACGTTACTTTGATTGGAGTAACAACTAATTTATTTCATACAAAAGCAAATCATATAATTAATATATAATATACATAAAGTAATTTAAGGCATATCTAAAATGGATCTACATAAATTATTTTATATATTGTTACATTCTTTTCATACAAGCACAAACCATAAAGGAAATTACAGAGAAACAAGTTTACTTATCAGATAATCTTTATCCAGGCTGATTGTTATTATTAATAATAATAATTAGGTCGTGATGTCAGAGCACGTATTCTAACAGTAAAAACTATGTGCAGAGTTGATTGAATTGAAGCAAAATTTGCAGGCAGCACATAAATTTGATTTGAAAGTTTTAATGGTTATTAAAAAGGGCTTACAATACCAAATGTCATAATAACTTGTAAACACTTAGCACTATCTATTCTTTGTACTAAAATATTCGACATGTGCTAGTATATACAGTAGCTGGCAATTGGAGGCTCAGTAGGGAGCAGTAAATCACTAGTAGCTGCCTTCTATGAAACAACTGTCGGTACACTACACAGAAAGCCCAGGAAAATATCCATCCACTTGAAGTCAGAGGTCCAAACTCAATAAAAAATTACATTTGATACCTGAGTTTACACAGAGCTAAATACATCTCTACTAATTTTGACCAAGAAGTAAACAACATTAATTACTCTTAAGTTCCAAATAATAGTAAAGAGCAAAAAAATAGTACAAAGTTGCAAAATCCAAGTAAACCAATAATACAGTACAGAGCACAATACCATAGAACAGAGAGGAAAAGTGCGCATAATTTTCCAAGTTTCTCTTTGTATGATAGAGATCTAATATAATATCTTGTCAAGTTACTAGATCTGTCTGCATCTGCATGACCTTTCAGAATCCTCTGAAGCTACTGGCATCGACAGCTCTGTCCCGCCTAGGCAGCTAGAGAATAGCACAAGGATAAACAGGGCAGAAAATAATTACAGAGATGCAGGTACAGCCTCAACAAACACACCACAACAAACCTCTCCAGAGGCAGAAAGAAGTTTAAGAGCAAAGGTTTGATATGAACACAAAACTTTAGACTTGCTGTTAGTTACTGTATAACACTATAATTATAATTAACTGCATCCAGTAACCGTTGCATGAAAAAAAGTTAAAGTTCTTGGTTTGGAGTAAAGTATGTAAAGAAACTTTTCATGATGATGTTTTACTAAAAAATATCACAAGTTTAAGGATATATTGTTAAAAAACAGCATGCAATGAAATTCACAGATTTTTTGCTTGTTGAAGAATAAAAACTGAATCAAGTAAGGGTTAGTTCATTAAGGACTGATGGCATGTTTGATGCTGTTGCTAAGATATTTCCTTTCTAATAACAGGGTTTCATTTGTGTGAACTGCAACTTAGGTATCCCATAAATATTTGTTTCATTTATATTAAGTGACTTTTTTATTCAGAATTTATTGTTTATTATTGCAAGTGACTTACTTATATCACAACGTCCATGATAATGTAAAGTGTTATCTTTTCAACAGACCCTTGCAAAAAGGAAATGGAAGTATCCAGGTATTACAACTGTATAACTGCAATCATTTTGTGATATTTGGTAGATCGGCATAGATATATACTGCACCAACTTTCATTAATCTGTGTTACTGTAGTAGGCACAGATTAGTAGGCCTTTGGCCAGCTAAATAAGACTTGACACCTAAATAAAGTCCTTATTATTATTATTATTATTATTATTATTTTATATTTAAATATTAAGTATGACTGTACAAAGTTCTATTTCATTTCAAAGAGTGAGTCATTTTAGCTTCTTCATTGTTGGAAGCAGTTCAACATGATTGAAAAAATTATTTTAAATTATGAATGATTCTCTGTAAGCATCTCATGAAAGGAAGCAAGAAAAATCTACTCAATACACAGTTGGATGTATTAAACTAACTGCTGCCATGTAATGCAACACCATCATGACAAATTATCTTGTTTATGAATTGAATAATTAAATTTGAACTGCCAGTTGCCTGATGTACTCTTGCTGCTGCCTCATTACGACTTTACGACAGACAAAGTGTGTAATTAATTTAATCATTTTAATCACATGATCTGAAGAGCATGCACTGTATTCAATTTTCTCATTCAACAAGCCATTAACAATTGCATTTACTGTACAGTATTTGTATAAACACACAATAGGCTTTTAACTCTTACACATATAGTACATGTATATCCTTAATGTCATATCCTGTTCGTGATTGGAGAAGAAGAAGCATAATTATAAAAATTGGGATTGATCTTGCAAAACCATTGACTTTCAAAATTTGAGTCCTTACTCACCAATCACTTGGCCCTAGGCCCAACTCATGTTAGGAATCTGAGAGTAACCTAGCCTGTTATGTATGAGTGGTTGCAGCTGCTGACTTCCGTGGTAATTAGCTGGGTTACAATAAGGAAGTGAATGAGCAAACTCAAAGAGCTGTTTGATTATTCAGAATATAGCTGATTATATATAATTCAGCAGTGATAAAGTGCTGATGCATTACACTCCCTTAGTGTTCCAATTATAAAGAACTAAATGTCACTAATATCACATTTTTCTGTCTTGTAATGCTTTTAAGCTTTACTTTCATAGTTTTTACACTAAGTCCGGATTATATTGGTTTTCAGTGGCATACGTTTTTTTTCATCAAAATTTGAAGGGCTGGTCAGTGGCCAAAAAACTAAGATCATATTAAACAACCTCTGTAGTTTTTTTAATGGCTCTTGATAAGTGAAGCCCTTCCTAATACACTGCTGAGCACTTGCTGCTAAAATTTCTGCCAATTAACCATGAACGTGCTCTCAAACAATTCATTTTAATACATAAAACAAACAGTTCAAAGTTTTAAGAATCATTTTTCAAGTGTTGCAGTGTGCTTGTGAAAAGCCTCATTGTGCAATTTTACAGCAACTTTCATTAACTTTCAAAAAGTTAGCTACTAGGTAATACAGTAAATTTTGTAGAATTTCTGGCAGTCTATATTTATTCCGTATGCAGTTACAGCATGACAAATTTTGCAGCATTTGACTGTGAACCTGGAGATTGCTTTACTAAAGAAGACGATGAGCTGAATGAATCCTCTAGTGTGCAAGACAATGATATAGGTCTGGTTTAGGGAAGTTTTTTTTTAATTTAACTACTGATTTCTAAGTTAAAGTACATTTTAGAAATAGTATGTTTACATTGCATTACAATCATGCTAATCAGTTTTACAATGTGGCACAACCTAAAATTAACAGAAATATAATGTGCTAAGAGACTTGACTGACTGTACAAGTGACATCCCTTTTGGTTATAGCGTGTCGAATAATTCAAATCTTCCAGTCAATTTATTGATCAATTCCTTTGTTGTTAAAATGTGATATATTATATATTCGTACCTCTTTAACTGACAGTGCTTGTAGTGAGTGACAGAAGGACACATTTCAAGAGTTCTGACAAAATGTTGTTAATGGCAAACTTGATGGCCTAATTACATGCATATTCATGCAAACAAATCAGATGAGTTTTAATAGTCTCAATTGATTCTCACCCAAGGAGCTGACAACAGCATGCTAGGGCTGGCTGTAAAGACTTGACAGTTCAAACTCTCGCTCACTTGTGTTCCTTAGCAATGGTTCCTCTATAAAACATTTCAATATCCTCTGGGAAAATATTGATGTTCTTTCATCTAAACCTGCTGGAGCAGACCTTGACAGTGGCAAGTGCTTGGGGTTCTAGGGGGATCCAGGGGAATGGTTTCCAGAGAAATATAGAATTTGAATTATAGAGTTGCAAGAGGCCTATTTTCGGTTTTTGCTAATTTGCACTCGGATTTATTCAATGTTAGTTCATCCTTAACACGTATAAGAATGTGTCCAAATAGCCACAAATAAACTTAATACAGAAGATGCATCGACTATACTATGGTGGGATGAACACTCGATTGTAGCCTTCAAGTGGTCCTAATACTTGGTCATCATATGAGAGACTTGGTTCACAAGCAGCATTTGTCATGTGTACTGATCGGCAAATTTTTAATAAAGTGACATCTACTATTGCTAAGCCTCGATGCGCTGCCGAGTTATTATATAAAACGTTTTTTTTTTCACTTCTTTATAGTAACATCCACTAATTCTTTAGACTTAACGTGATTAAAAAGTCTTTTCATAGGACTTTGACCGACAGTGATCATTGAAAATTACAATTTGATATGGGGAGGGTTCGGGAGGGGGGGGGGGGGGGGGTAGAGAAAAAAAAAAAAAAAGTAACCCCCCACAAGCACTTGTTATATAAAAATTAATTTTAACACAAGGTA
>ERZ1740055.227-NODE-227-length-13037-cov-7.344708_pt1 | contig 13037 bp, 4 predicted proteins | sample MGYA00581747_ERZ1740055 | MGnify/ENA primary metagenome ERZ1740055 (study PRJEB43018, sample SAMN04849739) | marine metagenome | isolation source: floating plastic debris | place: Pacific Ocean | collected 2008-08-28 | study: EMG produced TPA metagenomics assembly...
CATATGACAGTATTCCCCAAAAACAAAAAAAATAAAAAAAAATAATAATAATAATTATTATTATTATTATAATAAAAAGAAGAAGAAGATTTACGAGAAGTAGAAGAAGAAGATGAACAATAAAAATAACAACTAAACGAAAACAATTAAGTGATATGAAATTGATGCCCTATCAGACTTTCAGGCTAAGTTTTTCAATAACTTGCTGTGCTCTGTTTAACATTCGAATAAGAATGAAATATTTTGGAATACCTTCTTTTAAAAACACTATTGATCATAACTGCTGATTTCTCTACATTAATTGAAATAGTCTCTTCTCCCCCTACTGCTACATATCCTCTTTGCTAGGATGTTTACAATTTAGTTATATTATCCACGCAGAAATCAATTTAATTAAAAGAGATCCCCTCCTACATGCAACTGCAAGCTGTTCAAGACAGATTACGAGAAAAAAATTTAACGTTACTTCGATTTCTAGTAAATTGCAACAATTGTCGTATAGTTTTCTTTTTAGTTTCCTATATAGTTTTGTCTGAATTTGGCATTAAAACAATCTTTTTTAAATTATCGCGATGGTAGATGGGATATCTTCCTTGTTGATGGTTCAAACAAATATCATTAATCAGGTGCTTGGGAAAAATACCGTCCGAACGATTGGAAGATTTTCACCACAAAATAAAAAAGGACTTAAGTCATTTTCTGTTATAATATAAAAATCAGGGAAGAATATTTCTGGCTTCAATTCACCTGGAGAGGTTCTTTATAAATCTAAGATATAAATTTTTCGATTAAAAACATACTTATTTCACAGAGTTTTATTTTAAAAAACACCCCTTTTCTACACTAAATTTAGAACAATTAATGGCTATTATATCTTGTATCGACCACTTGTCTGGCTTATGATCGTCGTCTAGTTTGGGGATGGAACCTTAAGTTTTCAAGTAAGTGAACCAAAGTACATCCCAAATAGAAAATTTTAAACTTCCCTTTTGCGATCTCTTTACAACCGATTTCGAAAATAATGCACAATTTAAAGAATTTTGTTTGTTAGCTTTTGTAGGCATAATAGCAGCAGCAAGCTATCAAGACTCACTTTCCCCAGCACAAACGGAAAAGACAAATTGATCTTCAATTTCTTGAAAAAAGCACTTTATCACTGTTTTTAACGAGAAAACAGGTGAAAGTAAGCAGTTAAAATGTTTGTCTTGGCAATCAATTTGCTCTTCTTGGCATCAGATCCATTTCTTGACCATTAAAAATTCAAAAGCTACTAATAGGTTGTCAATAATCGAGCAGGTTTGCAAGAAATACCATAATTAATACTTGATCACCACGGTGAAGTGAAGCTAGATAAGTGCTAAATTTAGAAGGCACGAAAAGCGCACGGAGGCTTTTTAAAAGCACAAGGGACAAGTTTTGATTCAATCACCAACCCAAAGAAATGCAACAAGTGTAAAAACAAAATGAACAGTTCGCGTGAGCGATGAATGGCTACAAGAAGAGGTTATGCATGGCCTCATTAGAGGAGCTCACAGACACACAGACGTTAATACAACGACTGCTTGGGGAGGTGTCCAAAACGTGAAATATAAACGGTACTTGCACATACTGAACAGAAGGAAATTATTTTGAATCTCTAAGAGTAAAACAAAGCAATCAAATAGTTACAAAATGCGAATAAAAACAAACTCAGAAAAAGTCTTTGGAAATTTACTAATAGTAATAAAACAGCGCTAAAAATATTCTTATGACGTAACCGAAGACGATTACATTCGGAGAAAAATATGTCCGCTTGAGTACGCAAAAATTTTGCTTTTCGAATTTTTTTTGCTGTCTTTCAAGGGTTTAATCAAGCGCTCCAGCGAAAACGTTTCCGTTTAAACACTTCTGTTAGTTGTCAGAATTATTCCTTAATAGAGCCCTAGTATATAGTCCTAGACCACATGTTATTTGCTTTCACTTGCTCGCATAATGAATTTAAAGTGACAAAAACTTCTACTATATATTTGTTCTCAGGCATTTTAGTAAGTAATAAAACTGCCAGTTTTCTTCCGCGAAACTTGGCCACCTTGGCATAAAAATCTAAATTTAATGAATATTAATGTGGGAATTGCAAAACTGGAATGTGGTATGAAGTTTTTTACAAAATCAAGTAAGACATATCAACTAACGGGAAATATACCGAGATGTCGCCTTACCAACTATAAAGTCAACAATGAGAGAAATTGATTAATTTTGTTGTGAACCGATGCAATCTTTTATTTTTGGAGTAAACTCGAGAATAACTTGTAGCTGACCTTTCTGATTTTCATTTGGCCAACAGTGTCAACGTCTCATTTTACAATCAAACTGCAACAACGGACTATCTTTACAAGAAAGTGGAAGATTTTCTTGCAATTAAAACCCCGAAACCCTCGTAAATTTTTAAACTAAGATACGGGATGATGAATAAAAAGCACGCATAAAACGCCACAGTTTTGGATTTTTTTTAAAATTATTCTTATAAATTCATTTAATACTAGAAAGCTTTTTTGAAAAAAAGTAGCTGTTATCCGCTAAGCACGCAGTAAATACATGAATATCAAGGCAATTTTATTATTTCAAAAGGTAAGCCCCGTTTTGTTGTTTGAATAATGCATTAGTTCGACTCAAAACAGACTCATTGAAATTTCAAAATGACAATTTTTTTTTTATTTTTGAAAAGAAAAAAGGCTGTCAAAGATGAACAGATGGAAATATTTGGTTGATATCCTTTATTTTAGTGGTTTGAGGAGTGAGATTTTTTGTTATTGTTTTAATTTAGAAAGTGTGGCGTCTTCCAGTTTTTTTTTTTTTATTCAAAATCTGCAGCTGATCTCTCAAAACTTAAATAAAGGTCTTTCGTTAAACAAGGGACTCGGTGTTATCACCTCATAATTGCTTGTTGCTGTCAGTTCTATAGAAAGAAAGGAAGAAAGAAGAGAAACTTAGAAAAACCTTATTAAGTGCGCAGAGTTTAGTCAACCGTTTCAATCACAAACAAGATTGTGCCTAGAAACTGCTTTGCTTCTGTCAGTCGGAATCTGACTAAGGTAGTCAACTGCTCAATAAAGACAATAAATATTCACAGAAGCCTGCAATGAATAATTTTTAGCAAGGTTTTAAAATAGGTATCTTGTAATTTATATTCCATATTGTTGTAAGTTAAAAGCTTTTTACTTAATCGAGTACTAAAACTAACCACCTCTTTCGACAGGATTTTCGCTTGATTCGTTTACTTATCAACGCAAAAGCACTGAAAGCATTTTTTCCTCGTACAGAATTCCGCTCATACACGGTAACGAGCGGGCGAAACATATGTGAAACGCTTTTATTTCAACTTCGGCCTGTTGAAAACGGCTAAAGGCTTTGGTCAATAATAGAAATAAAAAAACGAAGATAAACGAAGAAATATATTCGATGCAACGGTTTAGTTCCTGAGGATTGTGTATGTTTTACAGGCGACCGGAAAGTGATTACAGGTCTACAATATTGACAGCTACTGAGGACATCTATCATACATCGCTCAGGGATACGTTTTGTATAGATTTACATTTAAATTAGGCCTGGCTATGACTGATCAGTGAAAAAGTCGCAGTTGGATATTTTCTAGATTGTAAAATCGCAGCTTGATGATGAAACAGGTCTTTTCTTTGGGCCAAGCAAAATATTAGCGCGTTAAACAAAACCCTTTTATGAAAGGAATATTAAGAGAATGGTTTTTGTTCTGTCAAAACAAAGCTCTGCGTTTTAAACCCCTCAGGCAAGAAAGCGATTTGATGTAAATAATCCTTTTGAATACGACTAAAAACGTACCGAGGCAATTACCACTATGCAACTAGGAAATGAACAGTTTTTGCGCCATCTTGGCGAGAAATGAAAATAAAATTCCGGCGTTATCTCAATTTTTCTGATAAAACTTCTTTTCGTACCTAAAACATACAAAAAACAAGTCTAATAACGTTGCGTCTAACAAATAAAGTGGAAAGTGTGTTTTAATAACTGAATTTGAGCGTGCATGGTTTCGGATAAATTGAAACTATCCATCATTCACGAAATACCCCGTTGTTTGCTCTCCTAATAGAGTCTAGTAGAGCGAAATTGCTTTTTAATTCTGTCGAAACTGAGCCGACAAAACACGCGCATGCGTAAACAAAACTGGCAGCAAATAAAACACATTGCTTTCAAATGCAAACAACAGCCTTGGAAAGTTTGTGAAGATTTTTCGAGTTTCGAAAACACATTTTATATCTCGAATCGAAATAAAAGATTGTTTTTGTTGAACTGTGCAAATAATCCGTTTCGTTTGCTCGGGGCAAAATTGTTTTCTTGTCACAATTTACTGATCTAACCAACAAAATTGATCTTTACGCTTTTCTAGTAATAATGATAGATTTTAGACGGTGGCTTTTAAATCGATCAGGCCATTTATAAGTTAAGCTGTATTCCTCGCAAAGGTGGAATTTTAATAGGTACTTGTTCAGAATCCATCGTGTGTGGTTAGTTTTGTCTCCACGTGCTGGTTCCATCACGCCCCAAAACACACTTCACTAGCCTGTCAACACATCCCTCGACAAACAAGCTTAAAAAACAGTTTGACAAATGCCAATGTGGACTGTATTCCGCGGTTTTTCCGGTCAATTCGAAGCACGCTCTCCGAAGAAAGGTTTACTGAACTTTCCTTCCGAGCTGAGCGAGGATAGAATTTCCTTTCACAAACATTGGGGCTTAGTCGCAACGGCTTTGTAAATAATTTTTATTAAAGTGCCAATGGAAGTAAAAAAATAAATTTAAAAGCAAGGTTCTAAATTCGAAAACCTGCGCCACTGTTAAACAGTTTTAGGGATAGATTTGCTCTAACATAAAAATGATAAAGATTTTATTATTCGTAGCCACAATATACACTTATCTTCGTCTTTCACGGTCAAATTATTCTTCGACAAGCGGACTTCGAATTCATGAATATATATGTCGCTATAACGAATTCTTCCTATTACCATAATATGAAGGTAAAACCGATGCAAGGCGAATATCTATCAGGCTAGATCAGAGAATTCACCAATAAAAAACTGATAAAAGAAAATTTTAAAAAATAGATAAATGTAAAGACGGAAAGCGTCCTTGCAGAACACAAACAAAGAAAGACGCTCTGTTTTTAATTACATTTTTCCTTCTCGTTCTAAAACAAATGCGGCTAATTCTAAGACAAAACTTTATCACCAGAAGTCAGTGCAGGTCAGATAGAGGAAAAGTCAAACGGTACTTATTTTAAGTTATGGGAAAAAAACAGAAAATATACACGCTGAATTTGTCAACTGAATGGCTAGGGACTTTTGGAGGGCATTGTTTGTCGATGGAATTATAAACCCCACTGAGAATTCTTTCGACATCTTGGGGTTGCGTTGATAGAAATCAATTTATCACTTGCAACAGAATAAAAAAATTTACTTTCTTAGTTGACAACTAGCATAACAAAACCGAAAATAAGTATAACTTTGAATTAAACAATTGGATAAAAGCTAGAATCGAAAACAGGAATAAAACTTCGTGTAGAACAATCCTGGTTTGATATGTTTTTGACTCGAATGTCAATGGCAAGAGTTAAGACATATTGACAGATTGTACTGTAAACTTTTTCAAGTTTCAGAAATATCGCCAGAGAAAAACCTAAACCAAAATTACGATTATTATTTCACAAACCACCTTCTGAATGATAAAAAAATACTCAAAACCAAGTTAACATAAGTTAAGTCGTTTGAACGTCGGCCATCTTTACTTCTTTAGTGAAAGATTTGTGGCCAAATTCGAACGAAAGCAGTTGAGACGGCTGAAAATCAAACATCAAAAACAATATTTTAACAGAAAAAGAAATCAAGGATTCGTTACACAGGATATTCCTCCATAAAACCTTAAGCATTTTATTCAGATGCTCACGAGCGAATTTCGAGGGCACCTGGCACAAACACAAAAATCATAGCAGAAATGGTGGTCTGTTAAATATCTAAATTACCGTCGCCATAAAAAAGCTTTTCCTTCGTTTAATCCTCGAATAAACACTTGTAGTTAAAAGGTTGATGCGACTTTACAATTTCCTTTTCAAAACACAAGAGATGTCATCGCAAAACAACCAAAACTTTTCGTGTCAGCAACGAGAAATTTTGAACGCGACTCGCCATGTATGATTCGTGTTTTGAACTGTAACAATTTTAAAGGGAAAATAAATTCAGAGCAGGCAAAAAACGAATTGTATTTTCAGTCTCATTTAACCTATTCAACTAACTTTATTAAGTTTGTTCGCATTAAGTATCGAGAATATTTAGCTTTAAAACGAATATACTATGAATCTATCGAGGGAATTGTCAGAACTTACTTTGAAAGCAGGGCGGTAACCACAGATGAAAGCATGCAAAATGCTTGCTTTGTCCGCAGTAAAATCCATTATTTTTTCATCCCGAGCGGCAAGAAATATCTGTAGCGAAGACCAAAATTTACAAATCTACAAAACACAGTCAGTTTAATGTATGGGAGAATTTAAATAAGGAAATTGTTTCCATTTGCATATATCAGAACTGAATTCATTCTGCCTCATGAATGAAAGCTCTTTTGCTATGCAGAAACTTCAATCCACTTCCTCCGGCAGAACAAGCCATGTCTTCGACTTGTAGAGGCCATTTAACAGGTCAAAACAATCACATATTCCGGGAGAAAATATCATTTACACAAAGAAAGCTTGAGAATACTGTTTAAAAAATCTATTTAACAGCTAAAAGAACAACTGGCAACTTGACGACAAAAATTTCTGGCACTGAATATCAAACGACGAATTTAAGAGCCTAAACATAAAATCTTTAATAACTTATCTTGAATACAGAAGTTGTCTTCTAGCCAAGTTAGAATAATAGAATAACACTGAAAACGTGTCCAGTTTGAACAAGAAGAAACATCTAACTTTGTTTTCTCTCTGTCTCTCTTTCTCATATTTTTGACTTATTTACAATCTGACTTTTAGGAAACCCATAGTTGGATTTAGCGACCGTATCAACAGAGCTCACACACACAATTTGCTCCCAGATTTGAACTACAGACATTATGAAAACAAACTAAATCCCTGTGAAAGTTAAAGCAAAAACTATCCTGAAACACGAACACTTATCTACAATGGCACATTCACACACACTCGAATTAAACTTATTCACAATATGTTAGGGGTATGAAATATCAACATGTCTTGATCACTTTGTATATTCTCGAGGAATTAAGTATTTCATTACAGTTCGTATAGCTGGACGGCGTATGCACAAGTTTGGATAGAGCGTTATAAGTGCTGTTCATACAAGGAGTTCATGTGGCTTTTCTTATTCACTCGAGCGATGAATTGTTCGCCCTGTCCTTCTCCACTTAAATTTTCTAGACTCAATGTGTTCGCGATAGAAAAATACACCAAGTACGAGTTTTCGTTTAAGGTCGATGCTAAGAGCTGAAAATTTATTAAAATCGAGTTAAAGTTTTATGTTGCTGCTCCTTGATATTTTACTGAGCGTGTGCGACTTGATGGGCAACTTGTTGGTGACTTACTTGGTGTTGTGGTTGCTGTAGATGCTCTTCTTCACCGTTTGTTGTGACAGAGGCGGTCATTCGCTTCTCTTTCTGCCTTCTATTACAGAACCAAACTCTCACGACTTCTTTATCCAAGCCTAGATTTTCAGCCAGCGACGCAATCTCTTGAGCGGACGGTTTGGCGTTTTTGCAGAAATGGTTTTCGAGGGCACCTTTGACTGCTAATTCTATAGACGTTCTTTTCTTGCGCTTTCTGCCCTGCGTTGCCATCTTATCTAAGGCACTCGTACTGCCATTGTTATTATCGGCCTCTTCCAACCATTTCTCCAACAATGGTTTAAGCTTGCACATGTTTTTGAAGCTAAGCTGTAGCGCCTCAAAGCGACAAATCGTCGTCTGAGAGAATACGTTACCGTACAGTGTCCCAAGAGCGAGGCCCACATCGGCTTGAGTGAAACCGAGTTTGATTCTCCTTTGCTTGAACTGTTTCGCAAACTGCTCAAGGTCATCTGAGGTTGGTGTATCATCATCTGCGAGATCGTGGTGCGAAGCGCTTCCCTGTACGACATTTTCCCGCATTGCCTGCGAGTGCGGAGAGAAAGCAGCTTGTACCTGGGCTAGCTGGCCATTAACGGTGGAATATGTAGTAGGGACTTGCTGCATGGAGCTCATATGAATACGTGTGTGGTCTGGCGGCGGTGTTCCATGTGTAGGACTCGGCCAACGTGCTTGCTCCAGCATACCAGGGTGAACAGGCGGACGATGGTGGACCAGAGAAGCGGCCGAAGTAATTACTGGAGTTCCATCTTCGCGTATGATGGGCTTAACGTCCTGTACGGTCAAAGCAGAGTTGGGTGGCCAGCCAACAGTAGCAGCATGGTCTTGTACAACCCATTGATGTCCGCTCAAATGTGTATTAGCGACCCGTAGCTCTTGTTGTGTAGTTGCTTGAGACTGGCTTAAACTGACCACATTTTGCTCGTCTCGATACGACATGACAGGAGCTTGAGTTTGAAATTTCGTTTCGCCCTGCGTTGTAATGTTCGGATTGTATGGGTTCGTTTGGGCAGCCATTTGAATGATTTTAACTTGTACTCGCTCAACAACTCCGCTTTTTTGCCGCCAGCAACATAAACGTGTCGAAAGTTCTGTTGATTTCTTGTCATCTCATTGGAGGACGGGTTGTTGAGTGACGTCCTATTATTACTTAATTAATCATGATTCAGGAGCCGCTTAAATGTGATTGGCTCCACAAAGCTGAGCGCTCGGCCGTTGTTAGTAGCAACCGTGAATCAAGAAGAAAATGCAAATGTTACCACAAAGGAAATAATGATTGGTCGAGCTGTCAAACGAGCCCTTTGTCCTCACCGAGACCTCATTACCACATTTGCAAATGAGATGAAAGAGTTTACAAAATATAATCATGGGGTGCACAATGAAATAGCACTCTGATCTAGCTAATATTAGTGGCTTTTGTCAGGCCGAGCAGAAAGTGCGAATGAGACTAGGGGGCGTCTCATTCTTTGCACTTGGCAGAGTTTTTCGGCTTTACATGAAGCGAGCACACGTTTGTTGTGGGAGAGTGAGAAAGCTATCTACTCATAGCCAGGAAGTTACGATGAAAACTTTCACTCGTCTGCTTAACACCTTTAGTAATTGTAGGCTACATTTCAACACAGATTAAAGTTGTTCTCGTGGCCCCAAAAAGGCTGCTAAAGACATTTCATAGTGTCAACCTCGCAGCTGCTTAAAAGTAATAACAAACACAAGGGGCAACAAACGCCCGACCCTGAAATACTTTCTCTCCGCCCCCTTCAGAAAATAAGACATTGGCATCTGAAGTCATTCTGCGCTAAGTACCGGAGATTAAAACCAAGATAAAAGCAAATTCAAGCTTTAAACAAGTAAAAAGAAGCGAAATTATAGTTGGAATCACTTTCCGTTCAACAGCGTGTATAATGTAGCGCTTAATGCTATCTTTTAATCGACAAGCTGTTGAAGGCCAGACTCATTCGCGTTGTCATCTAATCACTGAGAAATGGTCTAAAACTTCTCAATAGATTTTATCAGTCCATTGAAAATGTGTTTGGAGCGTCAGGTGGATGGCTTACAGAATCTCTTTGCTAGTTATTAATATCACTTATTAATCAAACCATAACAATGGTCAAGATCTACGAGATCCAATCGCAAAGCCCGGCATTCTCTTGAATTGATAAAGCGCCGAAAAGAACATAATGGCTTAATTTAATCGCCAAAGCTTACGTCACCGCCATGAATCTTGTTTACAACCTGCAATTTTTTTAAAGTCGAAAAATATCTTTTCGACACAGTGTAAATTCTCTGTCTAGTTAAGCTCAGAAATGTCATTTGAAAATTGAAAAGAAGGCGATTATTTCGCTCCAAAGCGATTTCATGTAGAAAGAACAAAATCTTATTTAAAAAAAATCTTTTGATTCAAATATTCGAGCATGCCATTCCAAAATAGACGATATTTCTATAAGTTCTGATATTGCCTTTTCACGCGTTAACGCGAACTGGAACGAAAACATGATTATTGTTTCATTTTCCGATATTCAAGACAGACCTCATCTTTATTTAGTTTAAATAAATGCTATTTCAAGAATTACCCACCACGTTAGGTTTAAACGAACAGTTTAATTTGTAAACGAGCATCGAAATAAAACTTGTCAAAACCTTCATAACACAAACAGCAACCCTTTGTTTGCTTTCGTTCTTGTTGTGGCGTGTTTAAGCCATGCCGCCCTGTTATCGTTTTCACAGCATGTGCAAGACAAGAACTTAAGGAAGTATTTTTCATGTTAACTACGTCGAAAAAGACTAATTTATCAAAAACTCGGCCCTATATTAATATCTAGTTTTTCTCCGACAAGGAAATGTCGAAAACGTTTTAAAAGTAAACAATGCATGTTACCGCGGATGATGTGTCGGGGTCAGTCGAACAAGCGGTTCTTTAAAAGATTCTTCTAGAAATCGACCGTATTTTACACTACGTTTGGATTTAATACTTACTTTTAACAAAAATATTTTAACCAGTATTCCCTAATTTTCATTAAAAAGTCTTAGCAGCCAGTGTTTATAAAAAAGTTATATTTCTAAACGCTTCATTCGACACTCCATCAAAATCAATTGAAAACCTAACTTTTGGCTATTTACTCACCAAATTCGAGCCATCGCGTCCCAAAGCTTCTTTCAACACAATTTGTTGCGAATTTATCCACTGAGATTCAGTTTTTGATGTAAGAACCTAAAAGGGAACGAGTAAGCTCATACTCAACTCGAGAGAATGTCCGGTGTTTTGCGCTACATGAAGAGGCAAGTCATAAATAAAAAGAAGAACGGACCGCGCTTTGCAATTCAACATTCAAAAAAATTTGCATCTATACATATACATGGCAGCCATAAATACTTGACTTGTGTTTGAAGACGTATTTGGTCAGGAGTCAGGACCATTACACCGTGAAACTCATGTAAAATACAAAACTATTCGGGGCTGACTAAAAAAATGTCGCACTTTTTGCAAGATGCAAGCTGAAATAAAGTTCTCCAAAGCACGCAGGACGCTGTTAAAAGGACAACAACAAAGATCTATAATACCGTTACATTTATAAATGATGAACAAAGCGCGGGTCCAAAACAATAAAACTGAACTAAAGTTTTAGTCCTTAAGTGTTTGAATGTTCTAATAAAAAACATGTAAACGTGTAGTACAGCTCTTCAAACGGTTTCTTAGCGTTCAGCTTACAGAAACGCAACTCAAAAAAAGTGCAATATCGTATTGCTATTGTATTAAAAAAAACTGTTGGGCCAGGAAGTGGGTATTATCAGAATAGCTATCCGGTATGGAAAATATAAATGGAAAAAAGGAAGAAAAATTAAGAAACATCAGTAAAAAGACAGTTTCAACAGTATTATTTCATTAACGCACGCCTATTTAACTCCAAAACGAATTCTCATAGAAAAAAGAGTTAGCTAAAATTAAAAAAGAAATTAAAAGCCTTGACTTGGAAAAAAATAAAAATTTTGAAATATTTTTTATAAACATTTAAAAAAACCTATACAAACCACTAATTTCAGTAATTTTATTCAGAGCACGGTTTAGTAGTAATGTTATGGTCAAAATTAATTGTAAAAACTACTGCTAAATTATTGTGGCAATGATCAGTTGCTTAGATCCTTTGTCTCCTGGGTTGAGAACATCGTCCGGCTTTGTCTGAACATGCAAGGCCAGGACGCACATCTTTCATCATTGAGCGCTCCAGTTATATTTTCCCCTCAAAGAAATAGCTAGCTTTAAGACGGTTTAGATTGAAGATAATTTTTAAAAATTTAATTAATTCATAGACATTTAAAATAAGAGTAAAATAAAAAAATATCTGAGTCTGAAAAAGAATAATATTTTTTGGAGGAATTTGAAATATAAGTAATTAAATATGAAGATGAAATAAAAGCAATCTTTTTCATGTTTAGTATAGCTTCCATGAACCGGAACATTTCGCGGTACAAAACTCGGCAGTATGCCCTATACTATAGAATTGATAAAACAATTGCATCATTTATGGTCGGTTTGAAAGCTGGAAATTAACATATTTTAATACCCCGATAAACGTTATTAGCCTTTTTAAAAGTCGCTGTGACAAATGATAAAAATAAATAAATAAAGAGCCACGAGGCTTTTTTTAAAAAAGTGAAAAACAAAAATTTTCGTGAAATTTTAAATTATCACAAACTAAAGTACACGCATTCTTTAAAGCAAGCCAACAATACTTTATCAGACAGTATTTACTCGAGATTTGTTAAATTCTTCTAAAAACTGGACGGAAGTGTTTTAATACTTTTTTGAATTAAAACTTAATTCACCGATAAACGACTGCTGTATGCTACCTGTAGTGGGAAGCAAACCGCAGAGTCGGTCTTTCATGCACAGCCTGTTAAGTTTTGACAGTGGAACCAAATTTCTTGTGACACCAAATTTCCACACTAAAACAGTGCAAAAAGAAAATCTTTCGAAAAGAGGCAATTACACCGGGAATGATAATTCATGCAAAATGTTTTGGCTATATAGCCAATGTAAATTTTGAGATTATCAACTTCTCCCCGAAGCGGATTTCTTCGTGAGTTCAACTGCAAACAGTTGAATCTAAAGCGCAGTTTGTTTTAAAGTTAGCCTTTTAGAAATGCTGCGGGTTTTTGACAGTTATTGGAGAAATTGACATATATATATATAACATTTAATGCTATATAAGTGATTCATTGTCTTCTTTGATGAATTTCCGCTCACATAAAACACAACGTTTGACGAAGTAACAGGTGTACAATAAATTCATTTTACATCAGGAGACTGCAACACACACACAATATTAACTTATTTTGGTGGTATATATTATAAATTATATAAATATAATTTGAAAAACAGTCAGGCAGAGTGCTTGATACAAGTGTAG
>ERZ1740055.228-NODE-228-length-13007-cov-7.003011_pt1 | contig 13007 bp, 9 predicted proteins | sample MGYA00581747_ERZ1740055 | MGnify/ENA primary metagenome ERZ1740055 (study PRJEB43018, sample SAMN04849739) | marine metagenome | isolation source: floating plastic debris | place: Pacific Ocean | collected 2008-08-28 | study: EMG produced TPA metagenomics assembly...
AAATAAATAAATAAATAAATAAATAAATAAATAAATAAATAAATAAATAAATTTAATAACAAACATCTGTTTTACCATGGATTCCATAATGAAAGGTAGTTAATACAAGCAGATATTATTTCAATATTAATTATCAGTTTTTCCCTTAACTTCTGAATGCTTTCAAAAAATAATAGCTAGGATTTGTTTTTAATAACCATGCAAAAATATCAGTTTTTTATACTTACCATTGTAAAAACACACTTCAAAGTCTGCATGAGGTGAGTTTTCCATGAGCATACATTTAGCATGTTTAGAGTACAGGGTGACCTTAAAACATAGAAAGGTAAAATACTATTTTATTAGCCCAAGCCTATTCTCTCTCAATGTTGGAATTATTATTTTGGTCAAACACAAAGCCATTCTGTACATCTGAACTGGTCACAGTTGTGTGATTAAAATATTACTGCAATAATGAAATGTTATGATTGTTATAACGTCATAGTGTACCATAATTACTTGATTAAGGACTGCCCCAGAATAACCATCGCATGAGTGAGACCAAACATTTAACAAGCACTGCCCCCAAATAAGCATTGAACCCCTGTGGCTGATGTGGTCGTAATTTTAAACATGTAGACCATTTTAACTGACAGATATACATAAAATAAAGAACAAACACAGTGTGGAGTTTTTTTTGTCAACACTGAACATTTATTGCAGTGTTTAACAACATTTTTAAGTTGAGACAGATTGACTATTTTGGTATTTGAGTCCCCAGTTGTTTATGTTGTATTTGCTATTTGATTGATCTCAATGTAAATTTGCAATGAAAATAAATTCTCATTACAAAAGAGAACTTTTCACCTCATTCGCATTGCAAAAGCTTGTGTTTCAAATAAGCACCACCCCCAAATAAGCGAGCTGCACCAAAAAATACAAAAATTAAAATTAATATGCACTGTGGTGCATGATCATGTAAATACAGTAGTTGTGACGTGATGACCATGAAAAAGAAGCAATACTAAGTATAATAAACAAACTTTTAGGTAACTAGCTTTCATGAGACTAAAATTTGTAACATCAACATTGTGTTTTTGTGTTAACATTACTGTTACCACAACTACAGAAATTCATAAAACATTCTATAACAAATATGAATATTTAAAATATAATAGGCAGAATGTGAAGGAGTGTTTTGCATTGGCAGGTGATTGACCAATATTAGTGTACATCAAGGTCTTCAACAAGTTTTGATGTACTGTACATAGGTGATAAAAGTTTAGGAATGATTTGCAAAGGAGCTGATATTTCTCCATTTATTTGCAGCTGAGTTATGTAGTAACCAAATAGATTATGTCAATTAAGATGGCAGCAAAATTTGCCAGCTGTTGTCTCTTAATGAAAACCCTGTCCAAAAACATTCTCACTTCACTGTTTTTTATGCTCGTGAATTTTGTTTCATAAAAATTACCTTGGGGGTCTTTTTCCTAACAAGGTGAACAAATCTGGCAGCATACTGATACTTCTTCCAGTACTTCGATGGCAGAGTGGAGAAGAGATGAGTGGTATCAGCCAGCTGTGGTGGGGGCCGTGAAGATAGCAGGACCCCCTTTTTACTATTGGGGTGATACACTGAAATTTTCATGCCATTTGAGCTAATTCTTATAACTTCCATTACCAGATCTTGCCCATTCTTTGGTTGAAAGAACTCTAGACAAACTTCTCCTTCTTCAAGGATGCTAACTACAGCATTCCTTGTTTTTTGTCGTATGGGTCGTAAGCGTTGTGCATTTAAAGGTTCAACAATATCACCCAAAGACTTGGTTCGTAATTGGTCTGATTTGCGATGCCTTCTCGAAGGACTTGTCGGTTCTGCTAACTTAGTTGCTACTGGAGATGTTCTTACTGGGCTTGATTCTTTGTTGATTTTCTGAAGCAAACCAAGATCCTTAGAGACACTGTCACTACCTTTACGCCGACGGCTTGGTACATTCCCACCTGTTCCTGCACTCAACTCCCTTTGAGTATGAAAACTCCGGCTGGTATCTTTTCCTTCTTTATCACAACTATTCCCAACACTTCTACTGGAGTTTGGGCCACAATGCTTGTCACTAAAGCCATCAGTCACATGCCAGTTTTTAACTTCACAACTGGATGTTGCTCTATCATTGGCCAAGTCATTTCCCTCAATTTGACTAGAACATAAACCATTCTTGATCATTTCCCCAACAGTGTTTAATGCTGAATATTTTTTTGCATTATATGACCTGTGAAATAAAACATTAAACAAAGATATATTTTTGTTGTTAAACAATGCAAAATAACATTCTATATTAAGGTTCAGAAATAATAAAAAACAGATAGTCAGGGATCAAGTATAATTATATTTAACTTGCAGTGGTACCTGCAAAGAGCAAGTGTAAATTAACTTGCATTGGTACCTGAGGAAAGGATGAAGGCAGCAATTTCCATCGCTCTGAGCCCTTAGCATTAGAAAAAAATATTTGTCTCACCTTTCTCTTGTTTATTTTCTTCATACATGAAAAATTAATATGTCAAAAACTCAGGTCAAAAAAGCTAGTACTTCAAACAAATATGATTCCATTCTCCCCATAATTGCAGTAACTTGTATGTGTGTATAAGTATTACTTACAGTATTCTCTGGTTTTATTATCTTTTTGCGGTTGAAATAAAGAAATAAAATAAAGTACTTAGTAGTAAGATTAATGAGATAAGGTTAACTAGTAATTACCGTAGTAATTTATAATCAACTATTATAAATAATAAATACACATTTTTTTACATAACTGCAAAAATCACTGTATCTTATTTTGTTACTGCTACTATCATATTGAACATCTTTGAGTAGCAATGACTGGTCTACTGAAATTGACCTGCTCTCAACAGCTTTGGTAAGAACATTGCAATTGTATTGCAGGTTATGGGTTTGACTCACTTTTGAAACTTTGAAACTACCTATATTAGGTATATCACTGTGAAGGTAGATCATAACACTGTTGCTACTAATAATATTGCAGTACAAACTTTCATTGGGAATAATAACTCAATGAAAGGTGATCCCTTTACAACTGACTCCATCCAAAAAGCTGTCACTTTCTAGCAGACTTAGTAAAAGTGCTGCACCAGAGTATTTGGGTTGGAACCATTTAAGCCAGATTTATTTTCAACTAATTTAAATTGAGTTCATAACTTCAAAGATAATTTCATAATGTAAAATACAAATATAATAATCCTGTAAATATGATCACTGTAAACCTTAACTTGAACTTACTTAAATTTACTATAAACATCAGGAGCAGAACTGGATTTCAACTGATCTGTATGTTTTTTGAAAGTTGAGCCAGTGATATCGGCAAGCCAAGATGAGGTGTTAGGGGGAGGAGCCATATCTGTTCCTCTGAGATCATTCTGTAGTGTGCTTGTTTGTTGGTATGATGTACTAGTACTGGGACTGTTTGGGGAAGAAAACAAAATAATTATCTTATATTAATTACTGCTTTCTTTTTTACACCCAAAAATAAATAATTTATAGGAAAATTTATACACTTGATAAGACTATTTTTTCCCATCATATTAACAAAAAATAAAATTGGGTGAACAGTAAGAAATATTGGTTGAATAGTTATTAGTTTGTTTGTTTTTTGGAGTTCTATGGTTTGGTCTCTTTTCTTCCAGCTAACTAATGCTCATGGTGACTGTTGCTAAAACATAAAGTAAATCTTGGAGCAAAAATTAATGTAAGAAATGTGAAATGTAGAAATGATTGTGATGATATTGTTGAAATGCGAGTGACATGAGAAAAGAGACATTGTTGTCCAGATGCTGAAACAGATCATGCAGTTAATATTAGGTCTTCAAATGGTGAATATCTTTAATGATGTCTTATTGGAGAGAAAGTGTGCTGACTAGCTAGCTGTTAAGCTTAATGCAGGTAAGTAAGAAAGTTGGAGAAGGTTTTGGAAAAGAAAAGTCTCAAGGTTGATATTGGGAAGACAAGAATACAGATAGGCATGCTAGAACGGAAAAGAAGTATTGCTGCTAGAGTTGGTTCTCAAGGGATCTGTTAAAAGAGCTCATGTGATCAGAATTCTATTTTGTTCAGCATGTTATCAACATTGGACTTGTCAATAGTGCACACAGACCTACACAGGGGAAAGAGTGTTGTATCAGCCGGGAATTACTTTGGTCTGTAGGACATGTTTAGGGTCAGGGGTACAAGCTGCATAAAGAACTGAATTGAGAAGCAATGGAGACAGAAAATTTGGAGAAAGTTGAATAATTCTGCTACTTAGATGACATGTTAAATCTTACTGTGGAGCTTCTGAAACTTGTTACCATTTTGAGTAGCTGGAAGAAGAACTTAGTAGTGTTCTTGCAGTGTAGATATATATGAATCGCTCTTGAGGCAAAGGGTAAAACACTTGTCTTTGGTTGTATATGTTTTATTATTCTTTGTGAAATCTGGGAACTAGCTTTGAAAAAATTAGTAAGACTTAGCTCAGGACAAAGTATAAAGTTTATCTTGCTGATAGCTTGTCAAGTGCAGAACTTCTGTTGTTGATTGGAACTGAGGCTGAACTAATAAACTTTGCGAAAAGGAGTTATAAATTATATGTATACTGTAAAGCATGTTTTCATTTGGAAGGAAAAGCAAACTAGAATGACATGAATGTGATGCATAGATGAGAATATGAGAAGGAAGTGTTTATAGCTATTAGGGAGCATTCCCAAAAAACTGTTACAGGGAATGATGAGAAATGTTCTCATCTTTTTTTCTCTTCATGTAGAATTACTAATTCTCTTACAGATCCCCCTAACACTAGTCCAATTTTACAAACATGTGCCAGTTTAACGTAACCCCTTGCCAAGAGCTCATTTTTCTTGGATGCCCCCTTGGAACTTCCATTTTTTTCAGACACCCATTAGTTTTTCATCAGTCCCTCTTCAACATTATTTTGTGAATGCTTCCTAATGGCCATGTGCTTTAAGTAGATTGTCACAAAAGTAAGCAGTCATCAGAAAACCATTGCTGACCCCAGCATACTGGGAAGATGACTAGGATCATTTTACCTCAAAAATGTTGCATTGGGAATTGACACTTTTAATTACTAATTGAAAGCACATACTAAAAATACCAATTTAAAATATTGTATTGCCTAACGAAGTGTTGAGCTGTTGGCCTCATGGGCTACTGAAGGCCTTGAGACAACTAGGTCCAATAATTGTTTCCAAGTTAATAAATGCTCATTGCAAAAAACGTAATTTTAAAAAATGTTGTCACTAGAAGACCACAAAAATAACAACTATAATATAGCATATCTGATCATGATCCTATATTGTGTTTACAACAGTCCACTAGTTTAAGTAAATTTGTTATTAATAACTAAATAACGATGGTCAGATATAATGAGCTTAATGGTCAAATCAAAATTTGTAAATGTTAGAGTTAATCTTACAGAGGGAAGAAATAATGTTAATTAATATTATAAATATAGTTTACATTTTTTCAGAAAAACAAGCTGCAAAGACATAAAAACATCTTCATAACTGGCTCTCTGTCAAATGGGGAAAAACCACATTGAATTTAAAGTTGTCTTATACTGTTACCATTAGTAGTACTTATATACTAGCTGCATATGGGCTAACAAAACAACAATGCCATACCTGGCTCTCTGTCGGACAGGAGGAGAAGGTGGATGTTGAAAAGAAGGCTTTGGCAAAATGTCTAACAGATGATCAACAGATGATGTTCCTGATGTAACATTTGCAACATTAATTTGTCTACTGTTGCTGTTAGGACTTGTTCTGGAAAATCTCCCTGCACCTGTGGAGACAGTTGCCATGGTTCCTGTACCACTATCCAGTGACTGTTCCAAAATTCGCTTTATAAATACAAATAAAAAAACATGTCCTATGATTAGTTGTTGTAGTTGAAGAGTTTTACTCAACTTGTTCACTTGTTGTTTAAGAAATACACATTTAGCAATTTAAGGATGTTAACTAAAGGTAAATTTTAATACAACTTCTCATGTGCCATAAGATTCGATATCAGCATGTTTATGTTTTATTACTAATAATGTTAAGTCTGCGATACTCTGTTTGTATCTGCAGACCTGGTATTACTAAGGAAGTTCCCAATGATTACTCTAAGGACAACCCAGTTATTTCAAATTTTAGTTCTCTTCACTCTGTCCACAGCTGGAACATTTGCCCATTTGTCCAGAGCAAGTTTTTCTTGCTCCTGGGTAAGCAACTTATACTAACATTTTCCAAGTTGGCAAGTTAATTTTTGACATGAGGCAAACAACTTTTCCATCAAAACAGTTTAGAATTTTTCACAATTTATTCTTTTGGAACTAAGCATTTTAGTGCTTTCTTGCTTGTTTAAAGCCTGTAGAAGTGTTGATAGCTGTGGAAGCAATTGAACGAGCAAAATTTGTATAAATTCATCATCATCATCTTCATTTAACATCCTAGTTTCCCACTCCTGGGGCTGGAAATAAGCAATTAAATTATTAATATATAAATTATTATTATTTTCAAAATGCCAACCAATTTCTGGGTACTGGGAGCTAGTGTTAAAATTACTGTCCAGTTACCACCGATCAAAGTATTTATAAATGTGCTGCCAATTTTTTTTCAGTTTGCTTGTGATTTTTTATATCTGTTTGGTGAAATGAAAAAGCTTAAGAAATGGCAAAGAAGCTAAGACTTTTTAATTTACTGGCTTTTTTTCCCCTGAAAATAATTCTTTACAGAGTTTTTGTTTATTTAGTAAATTTTAGAAATGATCAGTGTATACTAAATTACAGTCAGTGTTTTTCAATTTTCAAAAGCTGCTTAAACTGAAGAAACAAATTCCTGATGATTTTGTTCAATGCAAATTAAATGCATGTTTAGGTTATGCAATTTGTTAAAACAGAAGTTATTTCTGTTTTCTGTTTGATATGGTCACCGTGAAATTTATTTTATGAAACTGGTTTTGACAATGTCAGTTGAACCGTGTGATGAGCAGATATTAAAACTACATTTTCTTCCTAACTTAAAAAAATGAGCAAGCCCACTTTCAGGGCTGAGCAACTAAAATTTTACAAGGGCAAATGAAATAAGAAAATTGGTTGTCGTTGGGACAAGTACAGTACTTATTAAAAAAAAAAAAAAAGTTAATTTCCAGCTTTCCTGCTGCCCAAAGGGGTGTAGTTAAGGGTTAATTCAAATTTTAGGCCTTTATTGGTTTGTTTTGTACATTTACCGATATCATTAAGTACCAGAATTTACAGCTATTATTTATTAAACAACACTTACCTGAGGATACAGAAATTTACTTGATGAATACTGTTGTGAAAGACTTTTCTGTGTCATAAAAGGGTGATCCAGTATGCCTGAAGATAATGCAAAGTAAAGCTACATTTAACAACACTATGACAGTGTTCAGGAGTCAGTGTGATACATTGTTTTTATTGACTAGGTAAACAAGTCCCTTGCATTTCTGGACAGCATCTCAAATTTTGTCCTGAAAGCACTCATCATCTGGTTTCTAGTTTGAACAACATATACAGTAACTTGACAGCCTTACATCCAATATGGCAGCAAAGAGTCAATTTTGCACATGACTTCACCCTAGCTTTGAGGGTGTGGAAACCTAGTCCCCCTCAGCAATTAGACAGTCTTACTCCTTGTTTTCCCTTATTTCCCACATGTACATCCTCTAACGTTCTGCTAAAGTAAAACAACTTCAACTGAAATGAAGACATAGTTATGCACTTTCAATTTAGTGTGTTTCAATTAGTTCCTTAATTTTTAAGGTTTCAATTTATTAATTTCTAAATGTCCCCTCCTGTGGTACAAGTTTCACCAATTTTCCAAAGCAAGGGGTCACTAACCCCACTTTGCCTAATTTCTAGAATGAACACTGCTATGATGTTTTATGCTTTCAATGGGACATAAATGGTGATTAAATATAAATTACTTTTATGAATTCAAGAAAAAACTACAGGTGAAGATAAACCAACCCAACCTAAGGCATACCAAGTTTTTATTGATAAATTTGATTTTTGAACTTTTTTGTCAGTGGAAGAGAGATTTAAAATTAATACCTATAATACAAGAATTTGTTGAGTGTGTACACACCTGCCAACGTAAGTCGATCATCAGGATTCTGAATAAAAAAAAACTTAAAATTAATAATTACAATAAAAAACAGTTAACAGAAAAATTGGTGTATATGCCCCGAGTGGGAATCGAACCCACGTCTCCTAGTTTTCTAGTCAGGAGTGTTAACCACTACACCATCAGGGACCACCATGCTGGCAACGTAGCAGTTTGATTAGTTAAGCTGGTTAACACATGAGGATTCCTGGGCCCAATTTTTTCAGAAATGCAAATGCAATTTTTTTCTGTTAACTGTTTATTATTCTTTGATGCTACTGAACAACATACATTGATATATTAATAATTACATTTTATTAAATATAAACTTGTCTAATTATATTATTATACTACAACACATAATACAACAGAGCTAGCTAACTCCCTCAGCACAGAATACCAATTTATCACAGGTTACACTAAAGTAACAGCTGCTGCTGGTTCTACCGAACCTCAAAGATGGAAAACTGAGTTAGCATTGAAAGAAACAATGATCACATAAAAGTTAAAACCTCAGTAAAACCCACACTCGAAACTGGGAATCTGTGACAACTGACACAAAGAATGCAACTTTTCAAAACAACATTAACAAACTTTGCTTTTTGTAAATGAATGTAGTTATCAACTAAAATGATAACAAAAAGCTGTGTCAGTGTTTCTAAGGAAACAGTTCTAGGAAATATTAATTTTTTAAAGTTGGACACTGTTGAAAAAGGCAAAAAAATGACACTTCGGATGTTAGTCTTGTCAAAGTAAAGATGAAAAGTGACATTAGATGAAAGTTAAGTGATTTTTCATCTTAACTTTGACAAAGGACTAACTTCTAAACATCAGTGTTTTGTTTTCTTTTTTAAAGATGTCTGAATTAAAAAATATTTTCTACACTATAGTTATTAATGGACTGTTATCAACTAACCTTTTTTAACAAACTTGATATCAGATCTTTGGCTTCAGCTGATAGATATCTGCCAAAAAAGTAATACATGACTCAATACTGCAGTATGCATAACAGCTATTGAAGAAAATTGTCAAACTTACAACACACTTGAATCAACTCTTGAGAATGGTTTTAAGAATCAAGGATATCAGTTTACAGTATGAATCATTACCTCCACTATATCAACATAACTATCATTCCATCATGACCAACACCTAGACTTAATCATTACCACCATCACGTCACCATCAGCAGTACATTCATCATCATCATCGTCATCATCTGAATGTTACCACCACATTGCAACATAACTATCACCTCCTCATCATCACTGACAACAAAAACAACTTATCACCATCATCAACTCATCATTACTACAACCATCTCTTCATGGTCATACTATTATCATCATTGTAAATGGATGCACCACCACCACCATCAAAAACATTTTCATCATCATCAATATCATCATCACCACCACTTATTAATATCACAATCACTGCTAATATCACAATCACTGCTAATATCACAATCACTGCTGGGCATGTTTTGAGAAGAGCACTGGAGTTTGAATTGAAGGGCAAGAGGAGTTGAGGATGACCAAGAAAGACGTGGAAGATGCAAGTGGAGAGGGAGAGCAAGAGTGTTGGTTTGGAGAGGGAGGAGGCCTTGAATTGAGTGAGATGGAGAGTGGGAGTTGGAGAGATTGCTGTTAGAGTGGGGTAAATCTGACCACCCCCATTTACAGGGATAAACCAGGATCAAAATTGGATTGATGATGATGATGCTATAAAAAACAGATCAATTCTACTTACTGTGGCACATTGTAGTCTGCCAGCACCACCTTATTCAAAGTACTTTTCACAGCTTCAGTCTGCAGGTTCAAAAACAAAACATATGACAAATTAAAATCGGCACTCACTTAGTGCATGTGGCTACTGCTTAACTTTTTTGAGTCTAGGCTTTCCCACCGACTGTTGTCCCACAACTCAACCTTCCCCAACACACACCCCTCTGCCCTTTTCACTTGCCCAAACAATCTCGGTTTTCTCTGCCTCAGCTCAACAGAAAAGTCTTCAACTCCACACATCTCTGCCACTTTACTGCTAGACTTCCTGTCTTGCCACCTCATTCCTGCTATGTTTTGTATCTCAGTATCCTCCAATCACATCTGCGTAGAACATCTATCAGTCTGCTTGTCAATACCCATGTTTCTACCCCATACAGTAGAGCAGATCTCATGCAAGTTTCATATACCCTTCCCCTAGTCCTCAGTCACATGCTGTAGTTTCTCACAATCTTCTCCATGCAGCTGCTACTCTCGCTCATACTACTTTGTCCACTCCTGCTGCACAGTCCAGCACATCTTCCAATCAGCAAATGAAACTATTCTATTTCCTCCAGCAAGCCTGCATTTGCTACCAACCCAGGACCCTTGTTGTCTCTATAGCCATCACCACCCCTCCCCCCCTCTCTCATCTTAGACATACAAAGTTCTGCACCCCTCAGAGCATTTCCTGAGCATCGTTTGTGATACCATTTATTGCACAGCACAGTACACAACATGCTTACTCCCACTCCTCTTCCACAGCATCCACATAGCCATTTTCCTAACTGCATTTGCCTTCAAATACACTCTTCCATTTTGTGAAAGGACCAAACAAAAGTAGTGGTAAATTGTATTCCCAATATACTAGAATTCAATCAAATCAATCAATCAATCAATCAATCTTTTATTTAAACACGTTTCGCCCAGGAGCTAGAAAGCTCGTTCAAAATACGAATTCGCTTACTTGAAATTAACTCCCAAACTTGTGATGAAAAACTTTTCCAAACTTGCAAAGAAAACCATGAGATACACCACCTCAAGTATTATAACATCACATGTGACTTATTGTGTTTACCTGTGCTAATTAGATTTTCAGCTTTCTATTGTTACTGACAGACAGATGGACAGTCAGACGGACTTACAACACCATAACATAGTGGCTTCATCTCATTGAGGCAGTAGCCATAAAAATGACTCAAAAATATATTTTACTCATGGAAAAGACAACAGGCAAAATGTACTTATCAATTAGTTGTCAATGAGTATTTCAAACTTACATCAAATGGTGGTTTCCCAACAACTAGCGTATAGAGCATACAACCCAAAGACCAGACATCAGACTGAAGACCATGGGGACCACTGGTTGCTATCTCACTAAGGAACAAGAAGTTAACATAAAAACCAGAAAAATAACTGATTTTGTTAACTATTTATAGTTAGACATAAAAACGCTATTAAAATATGTTAAAAGTTAAATAAGGTGAATAAAAGGTTTTAAAATAATATTATATTGTTTTTGGTTTAAAAACCATCATCAGGGATAAAAGTTACCAAGCAGTGTGTTGTGTTTTAACAACTGCTTAATAAAATATATAAACAGATTGATGGCTGTGATATGAGAAACCCACTGTCACCAGTTCTTGCAAGTACTTTCCTGGCTAAGCTTGAAACAGATATTGTTACATCCCTCAATCCTGAGTGTTACCACAGATATGTTGATGACATTTTCTCCAAAAAAAGAAAAACAAACCTGACCAGCTGCTAGTCTGATTAAACTCCTACCACCCAAACATCACTTTTACAGTTGAAGAAAATCCAGATCACTTCCTAGACACTGCCATCCACAGCACAGAAAGCAACTTCACCGGGCAAAATTCCAACTAACTGGGAATCTGAAGTCCGATCCAACGAGTTGGGAATGCAACACAATAACTGACACTCTTCATTGCACAGAATGAATTCATTTAACACAAAATTAGAATGTGAAGTAAAAATCATTAAAAAGAAGTTTCAGAAAAATGGCAACCCAAGAAAATTTAATGAAAATACCACCAACTCTTCAAAATCCAACAATTTCTTCAAAATCCTAAAGATGAACTTTTAATTCCAAAATTTGTTTGAAGAACCAAAGACAGTTTTTATTTAACTTCATTTTTATAACCTTCACTCATTAAAAACTTAAATAAGTTTACTAACAATCATTTAAATTTTAAAATACTATGCAAACCAGGAAAATTAAATATTTTTAAAACCCATCACAACTAATATACCAAGGAACTTGTTGTTATGGATCAAGTTATATTGGTGAAACAAAAAGAAACTTTACAACACACATGGACAAACACGAAAACCCAGCAAATGAGACTGAATCAGCCAGGCATATAAGGGTAAACCACGGAAACCACACCAGTCCTTCTTTTAGAGAGTACTTCTAAGCAGCAAGCATATTATCAAGTGAGAAATCCTTCTTGAGGTAATAGTGATTGCAGTTCACAATCTGGACTTATAAACAAACAAATGATAAACAATCCATTTCATGTTTTTATTAATTATTATAACTAAGATACATACACCTATTATATTTTACTAATAATTTTAAATTTTTATCCTAACATAGATAGCTAGTAATTTATTCGAATTTATTCGCTAATTTCAATACTTTTTTTTGTTTTTTCAACTGTAAGAGCATTGAGCTTTGATAATGCTCCAAAAACATATTCATTTATTATTATTATTATTATTATCCAATTTTCTGTTCCCTATGGAAATAACTTAGTGCTTTTAAACACAATGCTCAGCATGATAACTTAAATCCCTGATGATGGTTTTTATCTAAAAACGTTCAGATATATGTTAAAACCTTATTTGCCTTATAAAACTTTTAACCTTTTATAATAACTAAAGAAGTTTTAATTGCACTAAAGAAATAGATACTAATGAAAAAATGTAGTTAAGTGTGCCAGAAATTGTATTATTTATGTTCTGATCAGTGTTGTAGCTAGGCCAAAACGACAGGGCACTGAAGAACTAGATACTCACGGGAAAATGTAGTTAGGTGTGCCACACATCGTATAGTGTTCTGAAGAACTA
>ERZ1740055.229-NODE-229-length-12994-cov-7.872942_pt1 | contig 12994 bp, 8 predicted proteins | sample MGYA00581747_ERZ1740055 | MGnify/ENA primary metagenome ERZ1740055 (study PRJEB43018, sample SAMN04849739) | marine metagenome | isolation source: floating plastic debris | place: Pacific Ocean | collected 2008-08-28 | study: EMG produced TPA metagenomics assembly...
CTGCATGGGTTGAACTCACAGTCCCTGGGTTGAACTCAGTCACAGCCCCTGAGTTGAACTAACACACCCCTTGGACTCAAGTATAATAGCACAAACGTGCTAGTAGCTAAGTTGAAGCCACTAGTTTGGCACTATGGCTACGTTGGTAGCGGACTTTTCCCCTTTAAACTACCACAAAAAATAATGAGCTTGACTGCTAGTAGCCATGGACAGCTGTTATAGGCCTTTTTAGGCCTTATCAGCTTGGCATAGCTAGCAAACATCTTTATAGCCACATCCCACAAACATTGCATTTTTACCAGTACTCACAGCCCCTGGGTTGAACGGCAGAGTAAGAAATCAAAACTTTTTCTAACCCTCGGGTATTTTCCTAACATAAGGCTTTTTTTTAGTCTCTTATAAAAAGAAATCACCTCTATTTTCATACTAATGTAGTGTCTACACTCTGATTTTATGATTCGAACATGATGTTTTCACATGCCGGATCATATATTTATTTTATAGGGCAGTTATGAATGCCACAACAACTTTGAATTTAACACTTAATTCAAACTTATACCTCAAATTGCAATTTTAAAATAAAAACTACACCTTAACGTATACCCCAGACATAAAAAATGATTTTTAATATTTTTGTTCTACAGTTTTTAAAACTATTTTTAGTATACATAGTCATGTTAAGTTTGACTGGAATTTTTTTGGTTGCGATATGTACATTGATACGATTATTTTAGGAATTGTATCCTTCCTCTAAGTCACTGGCACTTTCTGTATCACCATGAATTCTGATATGACCCTTGAGGCCGGAGAAGCAGGCGAACGACTTGCTGCATCGCTTGCAGTTATATGGTTTGTCACCTGAATGTGTTCGTGTGTGACTTCGCAGAGTTACGGCTTGAGTAAAACTTTTATTGCAATGCTGACAACGAAAAGGCTTTTCTCCTGTGTGAATTCTAGTATGAGTTCTTAGATTAGAGTATTGCGTGAAAGCTTTGTTGCAAAACTGGCAACGAAACGGACGGTCCCCTGTGTGCGTTCGAATATGGTCGCGAAGGTGAGACGATTTACCGAAAGATTTTTCGCAGTGCATGCACTGAAATCGTTTCATTTTTGTTCTTCGTCGATCGTCCGAGGTAATTGCTACAGGCTGTGCTGTCAAGGGTAAATTGAAAGTAAATCCAGTCGTTGTCGAAGAGCTGTCAACTGTTTTTAAAGACGACGGCGAGAACCGTTCTTGTTTAAGTCGCCCGAGAATTTCTTCCTTTGGAGGACTGGAGTGAGAAGTGAAAGGGCTGTCGGGATACATGGCGTTCAAGCAATATTGGCAAGTGCAAACTCTTCCGCCTGCAATGTGAAACCATAAATCAATTAACTCGCTGTTGGGTAACTTAAACAAACTGTGAGACCATGGAGTAAGTGACTGAAAAGCACATTTGTTTTCAAAAGCAAATAAATGCATTTTAATTACTTTTTTGTTGCTGACTTCCTTGTACAATTAAAGGGCCTCGAATACCAAAAGTAATCAGAGATATTACTGTTTGACATCAATTTCCGGCGGATTCTCGTTTTTTTTATTCAACTTAAAAATTTGTTAAGTTTTATTAAAAATCTATGCGATATATAAAGCAAAATTAGCTTCTTCCAAAACAGCAAGCGTGTTGGTTTACATTTAAGCATGATTTGCTGTTTCGCCGTTGCCTCGTTGTTTTTACTTTTTAAAAATATAACCAAAGAACATATTTTAGAATGGCTAAATTCATAATAGTTTTTAAAATATCATAGAAATCTGCTTTTCTTACACAAAAAAATCTTATAACAAATCATAGTTTTTTATAAAATCAAAATCTCGTTTAAAAACAGACACAAGCATACCGATTTGTTTTGTGTACAAATATGATTGCCACAACAATAACATCCAAAATTATTTTGTGTTAACCTCGATACTTTCTATTGCAATGGAGAGTTGTTTTGAAGAACAACTACCTTAATCAAATAAAAAGTTAGCCTTCCGGAAAAGACATTAATACCTAGTTTGGTGACTTCCATTAAAAGTTAATTTTATTTCCTGTTTGGTGACATTAGAGTCTTGTCCAAGCTCAACTTGTAAAACTTTAATAAATATTCGCAAGCGAAATACTGTTAGCAGTTCTTCAATTACAACTGTACATAATTTCCGCTCAGCATTAATTTTACACGCACTAAAATTTGGAGTTTTATACTTTTATATCCTAATTTCAGGAAACCATTAGGGCTAAAAACATTTATTCTTTTTTTTGCCATTTTAATTGTCTTCGTTTACTGCCTTTCTCTCTACAGACTACAGCCTTTTGACACGTTTGAAATTTAATTGCTCCAAGCACCAATACGTATCTATCTGAAATATCATTGTATCGAGACTTTTTTTATTAATCTCTGTAAAGTAATAAACTAAGATATGCTAAATCACTTTTTTCTAGTTGAAAGTGTAAGCAAAATAGTAAAACTGGATATTTTGATTAGCTAAAAGACTTTTTTGTTATTTTTCGCCTTTTACTTTATATTTATTGATTCTAGAAATCAACTACTTGAAAGTATACGAAGTTCCAAAAATACCACAAAACTAATTTATCCTTTAAAAGAGTAAAATTGGAGCATTTGTTTAACAGTATTGTACTGTAAGTGATTTTAATTCATTTAAGATTTTTAGTGATAAGAACTGGGTATACTGTTATGTTTTTTTGTTACATATTCAACTCGTGAAATTTAATTTCTTACTAATTGCCTTCAACTTTTTTTTTTCATACATCCATTTAAAAGGCTTTGGTGTTAGCCCATTGTTCACATTAAACAGTTCTTTTCAACTTTTTCCGGTCTCTTTAGCAAAGAAGTTTCGAGATTGAGCTTTTGCCAAGGAGAGCCAAACAATGCGTTTTCGTGAAGCACGTCGCCGCCTTTAATCGGGAGTGAATTCTTAGTTTGGTACAGCTGAATCGGACAGCAAATTATCTGCGTTAGTCTTTTGGTTTCTCAAAATACTAAATTCAAAAATATTGAATGAATAATTGGTTACTCTACTAAATACGAGCATCAACTATATTGAAACTAATGCAAAGAAACCCTATTTTAATACTGGATGATCTATTTCAGTATTTAGTTAAACCGTACAAATTTTATATCAATATATATTTTTACAGCGCCTTTGTTTTAAATGATAATTTTTATGAGAAACACAACTGCATACTGCGTTAGAAAAATGCAGAGGTTTTAAAACGCCATATAATAATTAGATACAAAGTCAAAACTACTTGCCTGTATAAAAAACTGGCATTTGGGGGCATGGAGCGTTGAGATGGCGCTGCTCGTAACGAGCGATTTCTTCAACTCGAAGTTGTTCAGAAGCCTGACGGTATTTCAACCATTCACTTGCCACAAGCGGCGAGCTTTCAAGAGCGGTTCGAACAGGATGAACAACCTCTCCATGAACCTAAAACACAACAGAAAGATCATTAAGCTCGGTGTTTGACTGAGTTGGTAGTTCTGAGTTGAAAATAAGTTTTATGAGATCAAGTAAGGGGCATTCTACCAGTATTGCTTTTGAAAATGGCTTCGATTGAAAAATACCATTTCCGTTATTCGAGTTTAAACTGAGTTGAAAATACCGATTCATGGCATGTGGTTCTTTGAAGTGAATTAAAAACCATTTATTAGAAATAGTTCGCCCTTTGCCGAGTCTCTTACAAAATTCTGTTGACGAAATATGTTTTTGAAGACCTTCTAAAGTTAAGTTATAAGTGTATTTTCACACAAACGCAAACTGCCTAACGAGTAACGTAATGAAAAACTATACATATTACAAATGCGTCAGTTTTCAGTGAAAATCTTGTCATATAATCTAAACCTGTAAAAGTGTGCATGAGAAAAGGAGAGATGTAGGTATAGCCAACCAGCTCCCAAGAAATAGCTTTATAATTAATATCTTTGAATAACACAAAATTTTTTTTTCAAACTTGTCTTTGATATTGAATTCTTTGAGCCCTTTCCTCCGACTAAACAATTTATACTTTTAAAGGTGAAAGTCAAATTATAATTCCAAAGGGAAAACGTTTAATATGATAAAATATGGATAATTTAGTTTGTAAAATGTATGAAGGAAACCATTATTGCCTCAGATTAGAAGCGACACTTTTAAAAAACGAAAAAAACAAATCAGCTAAATTTGAAAATCTGTTCGTTTTATTTACGTATTCTAATTCAAGCTTTTTGTAGTCCACGAGGCTGTAAGTTGCTAAGGCAACCATCAGTTCAAATGAAAGTACTCTACTATTTGCTTCACTCGGCGGGTTGTCCATACAAGGCAAGCCTGATGCCTTCTCTTTACTTCTATGGGAGACGTTAAATATTTTGTTTCCCAAGAACAGGTCGCTTAATTGTCCTAAATTGTTTTCAAAACCAAGAACAGATTTTTGCTTCAGGGTGTAAATTAAGAATAGCGAAAGGAAATGTGCAGTGAGAACGCTTTTTTTCGAGCTAGAAGCCTGTTTTAGTAAACAATCGATAAAGATGATTTCAGTAGATTTCAGGTTTAAAGAAACTTGATGTTCGTGGCAGCAGTTGAGAAGAACAGAACACAGAGATACAAATCTTTAAGTTGTGTGAACTTATGCAGATGTTGAGGACTTTTCATGTCGTTTAAACACACAACGCTCTGCAAAATTAATGGTGTTTTCTAGTCGTAATTTCATTACAAACCACACTGGTCGAACTAAAAACAGCACAATTGTCGCATCAACGTCTAAATGATTAACGAATAGTCCATCCTGAAGTTTAGGACAATAAACAAAATTGTCTCTTGATATTAAAAAAAAAAAAATTGATTTTAATTTGCTGGTGTAGCAATATAAGTTTAGGAAGGTCAAGTCTCAAGACTCAGAAATCAATGTTAAAAAATGTCAAAAACCATATCACACATATCAAAAACAAGGAAAGTACAAATTTGACCAATCAACCAGTTGTCTAAATTCTTTCTTTAAAACTGAGTTGAAATCCTAATTTATATTCCTGTTTCTACATTCATTAGTTTTATACTTAACCCAGTGCAGATGATTTGAAAATCTTAAATTTACACTAAAGCTTTTAATACTTTCGTTTGTCGAATAATGTTTGGGAGTTTTTGATTCGTAGTAAAATTCTATCAAAAATAACGATTTTATTTTTAAAATAAACTTCGAGACAGCGGCGAAATAATGAGTTTTCTTCAGAAAAACTGAATATACGCTAGAATAGTTTCACAAGGAGCTGAACATTGTCATGCTCAAAATAACATAAAACGTTTGAAAAAAAAACGAAGGACAAATTAAGTGATTACTTCTGTTTCAAGGTGAAATCAAAATGGCAATGACAGAAACCAAAATTTGATTTAATTTAATTTAGCAAACAGCTTCGTTTCTTTCTTAGCAGAGGATCGGGATAAAGCTATTTTTTTCCTCGTACGATTACCTTTGATTTTCTATTTGGTTGGGAGCAAAAGTTGTGGTCAAACAGTTAACAAGCTTTCTACCTATTTAAAAAGTTGAATAAAAATTTGATATTTATAAAGGCTTTTGGTAAACTTGGAAGTTTATTGCGTGTTTGCAGCCTTTAGGCGCAAGCCGGTTACCTGTTTCTCTTCAGGAGTTGATACGAAATTCCTAAACTTTTGATATTACAATCTGTTCAAACTAGAACTGCTTCTTGTATCATCGAATGATTTCTGCGTCGCGACTTTATTTAATCGAACTACGAAAGCAAGTAGCTTAACTTTAAACTCGAAACTCAGCAAGGAACCAATTCAAATCAAACGAAAAGACCTACTTCTCGTAACGAGCATCTCTCGCCACAGCTGGTTCTGGGCAACTCTATGACTTGGTAAAGCTCGCCGCCAACGGGAGCAACTACTGACCCATTGGGAAGCCTTATGGTGGTCGAGCTTCGTAGGACATTGCATACTTCATGACAGTTTAAAACTTTGCATCCTGGTGGAAGGTTATGAAGATGTAAGGACTGGCCAGCCATGAATGGTTGAGACATGTTGTTTGGTAGCATCTGTTTCGTCTTCTCTGAGGGGACCATAAGCCGTACTTCATTAAAAGAACTTCTATCAAATATAACTTCTTAATACTAACGAAAGATAAACGTGTCTGTCTCGCAAAAAACTGCTTTAGAATCATTGAAGTTATTTTGTTGGGAAGATTAGACAATCTTTGTACTGTCACTGTCAGTGTCAGTTTCAATGGCGGTTTTTATTGAAGAGAACTGCAACCTAAAAAGCCGGCCCAAAATGGTTTGATTAAAATGCTTTAATTTCATAAGGCATTTTAAACTGTAAAAAGGGTATTTAGGTAGTCCTAAGAATATCGAAACAACTTAGAATTTTCTTTAGCAATGAGTTAATTTAAACGCTAATCAGGTTCCACTTTTGGGGCTTCCTGCTTCCTGCATAATTTGGTTTGCTGGCTGAATCAATCATTTTGACTAGCTGAAAAATCTTCTATAATTCTACGAATTTTTAGTTACTTTCCATAAGGTTACAGGAAAATAAATCTAAAAACAGCGTTGTTAAAAATACAAACAAATGTAAAGTGTGGAAGGAGACACTTTTATGTATTTTTTTCAATTTCTCGAGCAAAAAAGGCATAAAAAATTGGATGGTTTAATTTCCCCGAGCAAAACTACTTTGATTTATTTTTATAAAGAAAAAGGTGAAAATCGAAGGTTGTGGAGAGAAACTTCTTTTATGTATGCTGGCATAAAAAGTCCACCGTTTTAAACTGCGCCCAGAATATTCACACAGCCACTAATCGAAACATTTATCTTAAAATGTAGCATTTTAACAGATAAAAATCGGACTTCTTAGAGTTTAAAAATCTTTGGTAAAGATATAAAGCCAATTTACAAATTTATTTTTAAGATAAGCGTTGGAACATACCACAGTTCAATTCTTGGTTGCTGTATCCGGTGATATGCAGTGATAGACTTTCCAAGAACGTGTGGTCGTTTTCGGTTGGTAGTTAGGACTTAAGATCTCTTTAGAGTCATTACACACTGAACGGGTTAGAAAAAAGGGATGAAAATCTGTCACAGCTGTAGGTCTATTATGCACTCCAAGCTTTCCTCACAAGCAGGAGAAAAAGAATTCTAAATAAATTAGTCAATTGTTAAGGCAGTTTGATAAATTATTAATCGTCTGAAAGCAAGCGACTTCATTCGTCATCCTTCACAAATCGTTATGAAAATGACTTTGAATTACATTTAAAATATTCTGATTTCATTATCTCCTGCCTCCGTGTTTGTGTATCACTTTTTACAGTTTTGACTTCCGTTTCGGGTGATATTCTATCGGAAAAGTCACCCCATGAGAAGTTTGTCTTTTTACACAGGTGGGACTCCGCTGCTACTTGACAAAAGTTATAAAAAGTGAACGAATATTATTTGATTTGGGTTGATGATTTATTTGTGCAGTCATAATGGGAAACATTTACTCTTCTGACCACTTGAAAATCGGAACTTCTTGTCCAAAACTGCATGAACAAGAAGAAAAGACCGATAAGTACTGGTGATCATGAGTTGTACTTTTACGCCCATGCGCATATCGATCATTTTGGTCTTTTTATGTTTATCTCGCCTTTCCTTACATTAAATTATGAACTTTAGTTTCAAATTCTATGCTGCTTTGTTTTTTTTGGTTGCCGGCTATCGTTAGCGCAAATTAATGTTTCCAATTGCTTAAAAGAAAAATTTAACACCACTTAATTCGGTTGTTAGGTCAGGAATAAATTAAATTAAAACTTCAGTCAATTTTTTATACGTTTCTCATCTCCTGTACTTTGTAACGGACAATTTTTAAAAACAAAAATAGAGATAAATTAATGTTTTGAAACGGATTTGTCAATTATTTATGACTAAGTTCAAGAAATGAAAAACATTACGAGGATTTTTGTTAAACAACTTATGCCAGATTTCTGAAATTTGTTTTTTTTTTGTATTATCTTTCGCCGCCTGAAAAGAAATTACGCGCGCCCATACAGATTATTCTGTTTTGTTAACAGACTGTGCCCTTCACTTGACTACGCAATTAACTGGTAAATTTGGCGAGATAGCAAGCGTCGTTTGACTATAATCTAGTGATAAGCTACCGTTTTACTGATCTTCCAATCGTTAACGCATTAAAACTTGATCAAGCTTGAAAACTGAGCCCATATCAAGACTTCTTGAATCGTTTCTTTCCTAATCAAGAGAGCTGCCGCTTAGACGAAGTCTAAATTGCTATTGTGTTTACTACAACAACAAATTTGAAACTGAAAAGAAAATTCCCGCCGTGATATTACAATAAGCACTCTACGGGTGACCAGGGAACAGAGATGGGGGAGTTTTCACACGATAATATTGCAGTGTCGGCTTGAGGCCTCTGAACTTCGCTTTTCTTATTAAGTTGTTAAACACAGATTCGGCCTGATTCCAGATTTTGTATTCAATTCTAATCCAGAAAGCGAATAAAAGTAAACGCGTACGAAATGCCTGGGAATCGGACAGGTGCATCGCATATGCTTAAGTGGATAATAAAATAGTGCCTAATCGCTTTTTTCTGTGTTCAGCCAGTATGAAAGATAATTTGATCATGAACAAATAATATTATGGTTTCAGTTTTGTTATTGCTTACAGCAATAAAACTTTATAGCTAACTCTTTGCTTATGTAAATTGTTATTTTTGACTCAAGCACTTACAATCAAAAGTTTTATCAAGGGTTTAAAGTTTAAGCTTCTTTCAACACATACGAAGAGAAAATTAAATTTTGTCGTATCTTTCTCTTTTTCCGTGTTTTTTTTTTATTTTTTTTTATCTTAGTGCTGGTTGGCCAATGTCCAATATCGTTTTAAATCAAGATTTAAACTATTAATTTGTCTTTGCTGCTCTTCCTTTTTGTGTTTCTTACTTTGTTTAAGAACGTTTCCCTAAATTGAAGTATTAACTCCCTTCAGAAGATTAATTCAGAAAGAAAGATTTTACTGAAAAGCTACAAAGCAATTGCGGGAAACACAAAGATGGCGATGGGCGTTTGGTAAAAAAACTGCTGAAAACGAAAGAAAAAATGCTTTCTCAACTTATTAGTTTTGATCTTTCAGATATTAGTGTTTCTCGTAATGGTTATTAATTGCTTTTGTCAGAGAATTTGTACACATTTGTTTGCTTAAACCTATCAAAAATGCAACAAGGTTTCAGTAATAGAACATCATATTTGTTTGAAAAAAGAAATACAAACCATTCTAACCTTAGACTAATTAGAAAAGTAAAGCAAGGAAGAGCTGACATTTCTCTTGCATTAGGTACAATTAGGAATGTCCAATCCGTCAGAGTAATTCCAAACCCTATCAATAGATCTTTTACTTTGTGTTCCAAAACAGTTTAGCTTATCAGGCGTTGGAACAATGGATGAAGTAAGAAGACCATTTCAAACAGTACAAGGAGAAATAGCTTTTATGGGGGCTCTTTCAAGCGATTACTGGATTACCCCGAGTTAAAAACTTTCCTCTCAATAATCGATGAAGCCACAAAGGAATTCTCACACAAAATTAGCTGCCAGCCATTGTTTACCGAGAGGCTCTTGTCTTCCAATCTGAAATCGGCGATCACGAAACGAAATGAAAGAAAATGCTAATCCAATAGAAAATCGGTTTATCTTAGCATTGCCTTCGTTTCTCACGCTTTTGAAAGCAATTTTCCATTTCGTTTCTTTTTATTACTTTAAGTAATCTTGATCACAAGGGGTGTATTCACTATATATGACGGGTAATGCTGTTATGGTCGTGATTGCCTAAAGCCCTTGAGCATGTGCTTTTAAACAATGCATTCACAATTGAGCTCATAAACGAATTAACAGTTATCCCGCCTTTCGCAAATGGGTCATTTTCCATCAACTAAGGAAAAAAAACGATTTCAAATAATTTACTTAATTTGCCAAATAAATGCAGGGAGGCTTAGTAACAACTTACTTTTTAGATAAAATAAAAATAGTTTTTATTTTCTAAGGTTAAACATTGTCCTGGAAAAATATTGTCGCGGTTATTACCAACGGTATCTTACTGATTTAGTTTCTTTTGATCTTTGTGATAACTTTTATTTTAAAGGAACGAATGACTCTACAGCTAAAATAGTCTTAATTTTTTTTATTCATACAGTTTTATCCAATTTTATTTGCTTGACCAACTAAAATGAATAAATGAAGTATTGTTGTTTGCCATGCAACGAAAAAGTAAATGGCGTTATAATTATTTTGAAAGAAGTCAAAGTACTTGTAGTGGAAACATACAACATATATAACGCTGTCGCTATACATGTACAGTAAAATATATGTCAGCTTGTCCATAAAGAACTGCAAAGAATGACAGCTTTGAATTACTTTCTTGTTGAAAATTAGTTCTTGTAACTGTTTTTTTCACAAGTAAATAAACCGTCACCAGTTTCTGAGAATCAGAAGCAAATGAAACAAATTTTACGTTTCTGTTTAATTTATTGTTCAGTAGTAAATGTTTCGATTTTATTTCTTGAGTACATCGCGATTAACATTAAAAAGACTTAACTTGAAAAGTAATGCACACTAAAACCAGTGAGCATATATTGGCAGTGTTTGATTTGAAGTTTGTTTTTCTAAGCTTAGAGAAGCAAACAACCTCTGTCAATAACTAGACTATAAAGCATCTTCCCAACAAACAGAACTGTTTCCTGATCATGATGAAGTATGAAATGCTCTTCGAAGAGATTTTGAATTCAGCAAAAATTGATTTTAATAAACGCTAGTTAGTTTTTACCTCAAATTTCGCGTTCATTACCGGAAACTTCTTGATTCAAAGAAAAACCCTATTCTGTTTGATTAGTATATGAAAATGGTTTCTATTTTATTTCTTTTCAGATATTGCTCATGAAAATCACAAGCGAAAAAAATAAATACGGTTATATTTATTATCGCTCAAGCTTCTATAAACTTTGATTAACATTCTATGAAGGATATATATACTTTAGCTTTAGGTTAGAGTTTCTTAGCTTATATCCGTATATAGATAGTTCAGGACTGCTTTAGTGAATTTGCTCCTTGTTCGGGTAACAGAGTTGTTACTTTAGTACTTCTTCTTCAAAAACCGGCACTGCACGATCAATGAGTATTACTGAAGCTTGCATTGGGTTTTTGGCGTATTAAGTTTAGAAAAAATTTGGTCAAGAAATATCATTTTAGAAAGTTTAGGTTATTCCGAACCCAGAGGAAAACGCAAAATCGATGAATTTTTCTGCAGCGAGGATTTGTTTCGCAGCAGCTCAGTCCCGACTTACATTTAAAAATGAAATAATCGTTAGTGAAGGGTTTAAATGGGAAAGCTATTAAACATTTCCAACCTTATAACTGGTTTTGTCGAAAACCATAATAGATTAATGTGACAGCAAAAAATGTCACAAGCCGGTTGTCACCACAAACGCTTTCCTAACTAAAGATTTTAGAAGTGTACTTTCTTTAGCTTAAATGAATATAGGAAACAGAGATTTCTTCTATAAGATGTTAATAAAAAAGCGATTCTTCTTCAACTTATATCGTACACTTCAAACCAAACGCCAGATTCGTCTGATTGTCCTTGAACACGTAAAGCAATATCTTTTCTCATCTGTTTAACAGCTGCTAAGCGCGTTTCTCCCAACAGTTGATGCGTAGTAAACGATCTCTTCTCTTCCAAGGAAACAAAGCAAATGTCAGAATAAAAGTTAAAATTTCCAGTTTGTCCAACATTCTATTTTACAGAATGAATAACCGAATATCATGCGGACTGCGAATGGACACAACCACTACTGCTAGCTAGTTTGCCGTTGAGACGCAAAAAAGCAGCACTGATGCAAATAGACTTGTTACATCTGTTCAGTTTAATAAAGGTTTGTTTTGAATGTTTATGCCTGGAAGGGATAGTGCATTATCTCCAGCCCGGTTGCATTTATATAGAAAGTCACTGCCGCGTAACAGAATGAGCCACCCTGCATGGAAATAAACTTCACTAATAGTAATACATTATTTCTGTATAATTAACAAATGACTTAAGATGTTTCTGACCAGTAGAAATTCACCCCACCCTACTCGAATCTTTGTTTAAACTTTTTTGCCCTATTAGGATACGCGTCCCAGTTTTGAATTTTAACAGGAGTGATTTCAAGTGTTCGCAAACTGAAGGGTTTTTTTTCGATATGCCTAACAGTTCTGTTAACTTGTAAATAGTCATCTGTTTGGGAAATGGTTTGAAATAAATAAATAAATAAGTAAACAAACAACTACCACTATAAAAATTCTGAGCCCAAAACGGGATTTGAACCCACGACCTTCCGAACAGAGGGCGGACTTGCAGCTCACTGAGTGGATTGACCATCCGTTCGGTGGTCGGAAGCTCTAAGGTTATGGGTTCAGACTTTTTTCTAAATATTGCCGGTTTAAAAAGAAGACACTACTTAGTGCTGGCTGTTTATTTATCATACAGCTGCTGTTTTTGCAACTTGATGGGTGGTTTGCAAACAAATTATGCGAGCTCCTTTTAAACGGCTTATTTGGCACTCGGGCATGCCATATTTATGTAAAAATATCCTCTGAACATTATGAAGACCGACAGTGGCTGGTCGAAATAGTAACTCTAGTGAAATTTACCATTGTTGTGTGTGAGCTATTCTTAGATTTATTTTTTTAAACTTTATTATTTAGCCAGCTACTCAGTGCCACTCGATCCCGAAATAAAACAGTTGAGTGCGGGATTTTCTACATTTTTGTCACTATTTTAATATTTTAAGAAACAGCAAACAAGTCTGTTCTTGCAAACTTGGTATATACCCAAAATTTGAGTTACTTTGTTCGCTCGACATGCCTCTCAAGTGTTCAAAGTCATGCAAATCTGATTATCTTTCGTCATTCGCTAGCCTGTGTTTTTTAATTTTGGGTATTTTCCGTCTCGCGATCTTGTA